>JACCDZ010071786.1_pt1 | contig 151429 bp, 107 predicted proteins | sample 7449551 | NCBI WGS metagenome assembly JACCDZ01 (sample SAMN15323452, study PRJNA562643) | freshwater metagenome | isolation source: river surface water | place: USA:Blue River Watershed | collected 2017-08-18
CCAAAAGTGGGTTCCATCGCTTTTACCACTTTAATGAAGTCTTCCACATTTTTGCAGTCTAATTCAATATCGAAAACATCAATATCTGCAAATAATTTGAATAATACACCCTTCCCTTCCATTACGGGTTTAGAAGCTTCAGGACCAATATCTCCCAAACCTAAAACGGCAGTACCGTTTGATATGACAGCAACTAGATTTCCTTTGGCCGTATATTTATAGACATCTTCTTTATTTTCAGCAATTTTCTCACAAGGTTCAGCAACTCCGGGTGAATAAGCCAATGCAAGATCAAATTGAGTTCTAGTAGGCTTGGTAGAAATCACTTCAATTTTACCAGGTCTGCCTTCAGCGTGATATGACAACGCATCAAAGTACTTCTTATTCTTATTTAACATTGCCGCAAATTTAAGTTTTCAATTTACATTCTCGTTTACCTTTTCCACCTTAAAGGTATAAAGGCCCATGATGAAACCAATTATTCTTAGTTTAATGGGCGTTGCAGCGATGTCTGTATTGGTATCCCAAAAAGACAAAACCTCAGTAAATTCAACAAACTTCTTCGTGCTTGATTCGAATAAACATACCATTTGTTCGGTTTATGTATCACCAATTGGACAAGTGAATATTTCGAGTCAGAAGCAACGATTGGCCTATTTATCTAAAACGAAAGATTCAACTGGAATTGTGATGGGATTTAATTTGAAACCCGGAATACATAATTATCAGTTTAATTCAATGAACAGTTACTCGGAAGTTGCCGTTGTTCGTACAGGCAAAAAAACGGCACTACGGTCTGCGTATCCCAGTATGTCCATGGCTGCTCCCATGACTACAAGGAGTGAAGATGGAGATGAATCAATGATAGAATCAAAAATTGGTGTTTACAGCGAACCCATGATGGACAGAGATGAAGCTGATGTGAAGGCAAAATCAGGAGTTGTTACAGCCGGAATTTGGAGCGATTTAGAAAATTGGGATACATATTTTACTACTTATCCAAATACTCATGGTTTTTGGGGATTGGATTTTACAAAAAAGAGATTTTCAGTAGAAATTTTAAATCCAGATAAAACACCCGCAATTGGAGTAACCTTGATATTGAAAAAAGGCAGCGGAGAATCTGTTTGGCAGAGTCAAACTGATAACAGAGGTTACGCTGAGTTATGGTCTGGCATTTATTCATCAGAAAAAAACGATGAAAAAGAATCCTACCAATTATTTGAAAAACGTGGTGAGAATTACCGACCCTTGGGAAAATTAAAAGAAACGGGTTTCGCAAGAAGCACTTTATTTTTGAATACGGCTAAAATATCCCCAAAAAAAGTAGACATCTGTTTCACTGTTGATGCAACTGGATCCATGGGCGATGAGATCAACTACTTGAAAGAGGACTTGATACACATCATTCAAAGCTTAAAGAAAGCAAGTCCTTGCACAGAAATCAGGGTGGGTTCTGTATTTTACAGAGATAAAGGTGACGAATATGTAACTCGCAAATTTGATTTTTCTCCATATGTCGAAAACGCATTGATGTTCATTGGAAATCAAAGTGCTGGTGGTGGTGGAGATTTTCCAGAAGCGGTAGAAGAAGGATTGAAAGTTTCAAATGAAGAACTAAATTGGTCATCAGAGGCTGTGGCAAAAATCAATTTTTTAATCTTAGATGCCCCGCCGCATGCTTCTGAGCAAGGAAAAATTCAAGAGCAAATTAGATTTGCTGCTTTAAAAGGGATAAAAATAATTCCAATTACAGCTTCAGGAATTGATGCTTCTACTGAAATACTGATGAAACAGATGGCCATTGCTACAAACGGAGAATATTTGTATATTACTGATCATAGTGGAGTTGGCGGTTCTCATTTAAAGCCAACAGGAATAAAGGAAAATGTAGACTTATTGACAAACCAAGTAGTGAAAGTGCTTAAGAAATTTTGCTTAACTCCAGATTGCAATCCTGATCAAGAGCCCAATAATCCGCAGCAAGACCCTAATTTTGTAAATTTTGGCAATAAAGACGTAATCATTCAATGTTATCCCAATCCAGCAACGGAATACTTAGATTTTGAGAGTAGCAAGAACATCAACGAAATTAACATTAGTGGCTTCAATGGACAGAAAATATTAACTGTTAAGCCTTTAGATAAAAAATATCGATTGAATTTACCATTAGTAAAACCGGGCATTTATGTGGTAACTGTAATTATTGACCAAATGTACTTTAATACTAAAATTGTCATTCAGCCAACCAATGGCCAAGGCAAATTAGACTAAAAAGATAAAATCACAGCTACTGTCAACCCTGAAATTGCTGTAACGGCAATGTCTGTAATAGAGTCGGTACGTTTTGCGGCATCCCAAGTGCCGGCTCTTTTATTTTTATTAAAATCATATGCCTCTTTAATGAGGGCAGCAGCAAGAGTTGATCCCATTGCAACTCGGAGTCCTCTTCTTTGTGTAGCAAGGGGACTCTCAAGTTTAAAGTTCTGAGTTGTAAAATCATAAGCAATGAAGGATATCAATGCCCCGCCTACAATATGGTAGAACTTATCGTTGGTTTGATTTTTGAAAATGGTGGTATTTTGCGCTTGCAAGTTTGTTATAAACAGAAGAATAATTCCAAATAATAAAATCCTGATTTTCATGATGATATGGAATGGTCAAAATTAATGCCAAACCTTTAAATAGTTAATTCGATTTGGTGGATTCACTTTTGTATTTTTGCAGTATCATGACTGAATTTCGTATTGAACACGACACCATGGGTGAGGTGAAAGTACCAGCAGGTGCTTATTGGGGAGCCCAAACAGAGAGAAGTCGAAATAATTTCCGCATCGGACCTGAAGGTTCTATGCCTGTTGAAATCATTCGTGCATTTGCTATTTTAAAAAAATGTGCAGCAAAAGCCAATCATGAATTGGGCGTATTATCGAAAGAGAAATATGAGTTAATCGCAGAAGTTTGCGACGAAATTTTTGATGGTAAGCACGATAAAGAATTCCCTTTGGTAATCTGGCAAACCGGAAGCGGCACTCAAAGCAATATGAATGTCAACGAGGTCATTGCTAACCGAGCGCATGTATTAAAAGGTGGAAAACTCACAGATGAGAAAAAGGTTTTACATCCTAATGATGATGTAAATAAGAGTCAAAGCAGTAACGATACTTTCCCTACTGCAATGAGTATAGCTGTTTTCAAGCAGGTTATTGATTACACTTTACCAGGGCTGCAAGCATTGAAAACAACCTTGAAGCATAAAGCAAGGGAGTATAAGGACATTGTTAAGATTGGTCGTACGCATTTCATGGATGCAACACCTTTAACTTTGGGACAAGAATTCAGTGGCTACGTTACTCAACTTGACAATGGAATTGCTGCCATTAATCGTGCCATGAAACCAGCTGCTGAATTGGCCTTGGGCGGAACAGCTGTTGGAACTGGCTTGAATACGCCTAAGGGATATTCTGAGTTGGTTGCGCGTTTCATTGCTGAAGAAAGTGGTTTGCCTTTTGTGACTGCAGAAAATAAATTTGAAGCATTGGCTGCACATGATGCCATGGTTGAACTACACGGTGCAATTAAAAGAGCTGCAGTGAGTGCATTCAAAATTGCCAATGATATTAGAATGTTAAGTTCTGGACCAAGAAGCGGTATTGGTGAGATTTTAATACCTGAAAATGAACCAGGTTCATCCATTATGCCCGGAAAGGTCAATCCAACGCAACCTGAAGCACTGACAATGGTGTGTGCTCAAATTTTGGGTAATGATGTAGCTATTTCATTTGGTGCAACTCAAGGACATTTTGAATTGAATGTATACAAACCTTTGATTGCCGCAAATATGCTACAGAGTGCTCGTTTATTGGGACAAGCTTGTTTAAGTTTCAATGATAATTGTGCCATTGGTATTGAGCCTAATCATGAAAATATCAAACGTTTGGTAGACCAAAGTTTGATGTTAGTCACTGCTTTAAATACCCATATTGGATATGAGAACGCTGCTAAAATTGCTAAAAAAGCCCACAAAGAGGGTACAACTTTGAAAGAAGCTGCTCTTTCCTTGGGACTTTTAACTTCAGAACAATTTGATGAATGGGTAAAACCTGAAAGCATGGTTGGAAATCCTGACGAAGTAATTAAATAATTTAAATAACCCTATCCAAATGCCCATAATTCAATTGGTTGGACAATCCAAATCTTTGGAAGTCACAAAACCATTGATTATGGGCATTTTAAATATTACCCCTGACTCATATTTTAGCAATAGCCGAATAAATTCAGTTAAGCATGCTCTGATTGTAGCTGAACAAATGTTAAAAGATGGGGCAACCATTTTAGATATTGGCGGACAAAGTTCTAGGCCTGGTTCGAATCGTATAACTTCTTCGGAAGAGCTACAACGCGTTTTACCGATAATTGAAGCACTCAGAATGAACTTTCAAGATGCTTGGATAAGTGTAGACACGTATTATTCCGAAGTTGCAAAAACATGTATTGACGCTGGTGTGGAAATTATTAATGATATTTCTTTTGGGGAAGATGACCCTAAGATGTTATCGGTGATTGCCAATAAAGACATTACTTACATAGGTATGCATAAAAAAGGCGATCCGAAAACCATGCAAGAAAATCCTAGTTATGATTCTGTTGTTGATGAAGTTTTTGAATATTTAATTAAGAGATCTATAGATTTTTCTTTTGCAGGAGTGAGGAACGTTTGGATTGATCCAGGATTTGGTTTTGGTAAAAGTATTGAACAGAATTATTCTCTTTTTTCTCAATTAAGTCGATTTTGCCAAACTGATTTTGGGGTCTTGGTGGGAATTTCTCGTAAAAGTATGATTTATAAACTTCTGGAAATCAACCTAGAAGACACACTCAATGCAACATCTTCTCTAAATCTTTTAGCTTTAGAAAAGGGCGCGAAAATTTTGAGGGTACACGATGTAAAAGCCGCGAATGAAGTTTTGAAATTGCATGCTGCTTTGCATAACTTTGCCCAATGAAAATTATTGCTCCATCAATCTTATCTGCCAATTTTGGCAATTTAAATCAAGACATTGATATGATAAATCAAAGTGAGGCTCAGTGGTTTCACGTTGATGTTATGGATGGAGTATTCGTTCCAAATATTTCCTTCGGTTTTCCTGTAATGAAATCCCTTCAAAAAAGAGCGGAAAAAACATTGGATGTTCATTTAATGATTGTTCAGCCGGAAAGGTATATTGAAGATTTTGCTCATGCGGGGGCAAACATTCTAACTGTTCACATTGAAGCTTCAACTCATTTACACCGAAGTTTGCAACAAATTAAAGCTGCTGGAATGAAAGCTGGTGTGGCATTGAATCCCCACACTCCTATTTCAAGTTTATTTGATGTTTTGGACGATGTTGATTTGGTTTGTTTAATGAGTGTTAATCCAGGTTTTGGTGGACAAAAATTCATTCCGAATACCATCAATAAAATTAAGGCGTTAAAAACAGAGATTGAAAACAGAGGATTAAATACTTTGATTGAAATCGATGGCGGTGTAACCCTCGATAATGCTCAAACATTGTTTCATGCTGGCGCAAACGTATTGGTCGCTGGCAATACTGTTTTTTCTGCCGAAAATCCATCTGATACTATTTCACAATTATTGGCTTTATCAAAATAAATTCAGGCATTGCAGCGTTTAGATGCCACAGTGAAGTTATTCTCTCTCATTGCAGTTTTATTAATTGTACTGCCTGTTTATTCTCAATCGAATATTTACAGAGCAAAAGTTGTAGGCTGTAAAAACTGTACCCAAATTAAAATCATTGATTCAGAAGGTGCTGTTTTGACTTCTGTTGATTCAGTGGGCAAATTTGAATTAACGCTACCCTATGAACCCTATCTTTTCTTTGGGACTTTTGGAACTTCAAATGATGAGAAGATTTTTGGAAAGTACGCTCGCATAAGCACATCAATAGATTCAATTTCAATTGGTGCAGGACTCGATTTAATTGGACAAGTAGAGGTAAATATTGAAGGTTCTACCCCATTTATGGATGAGATTAAAATGCGAGATTTAACTCTAAATGCAGGAGTTGGATCAGGCGTTGAAAATTTAATCAAAACCTTAGGTGGCGTAAGTAGCAATAATGAGCTTTCATCGCAATTTTCAGTTAGAGGTGGTAATTTTGATGAAAATTTGATATACGTCAACGATATTGAAATATATCGGCCACAATTAATCCAAAATGGTCAACAAGAAGGCCTCAGCTTCATCAATCCGCAATTGGTAGATAAGATTAAGTTTTCTGCCGGTGGATTTGAATCGCAATATGGTGATAAAATGAGTTCTGTATTGGATGTACAATACATCAAACCTGATTCTACGCGTGCTTCAATTTCCTTAGGCACGATGATTAACAGTTTCACCGTTGAAGGTTCTAAGAAGCATGTTTCTGGCCTTTTATCTATTCGACATTTTACCAATTCATTATTGACGGGCACCTTAAATACAAAAGGTACTTATTCCATGAATTTCGCTGATGTGCAGTCGTTTTTAAAATGGGATATATCAAAACGATGGTCAATTGATTTTTTGGGCAACTTAGCAGGAAATGCTTTTCAGTTGATTCCAGAAAGTAAGACAACTGAATTTGGTACTATTCAAAGCGCATATCAATTGAACGTATTTATGGCAGGCCAAGAGAATTTAAACTACAACTACTCGTTAGGGGCGCTTACTTTAAATTATCGTCCTAATGTTAGACAAAATTTCAAATGGATTCTAAGCGCAACAGCCATTAACGAAGAAGAGCATTTTGATGTACAAGGGGCATATAATTTGTCTGAATTAGACCGCGATTTGGGTTCGTCTAACTTAGGGAAACCTCTAAAAACCTTAGGTTATGGTTATTATTTAGATCATGGCAGAAATCAAATGCAAAGCCGAATCTTCAATTTTTCACATTTAGGGAATTTCGGAAAGCAAAATGCTCAAACCCAACTAAAATATGGTATTCGCTTAAACAAAGAATTCATTGTAGATCGATTTTATGAATGGTTGTACATGGATAGTGCAGATTACAATTTAGCTCCTTGGTCATTTGCCAAAGACACCATCATCCTTGATGACATTACACGTTCAAACAACCGTTTAAATTCAACCAGAATCAACGGTTTTGTGCAAGTAAAGCATTTTATTGACCGAAACAAGAAACTATCTCTAAATGCCGGGATTCGAGCATCATGGTGGTCTGTAAACGAGGAATTATTATTGATGCCCCGGATTTCTTTGTTCTATGAACCTAATAAATTATTGAAATATAATTCTAGAGATACCAATCAAAAACTACCTGTAACTTATAGATTTTCATTTGGTGCTTACCATCAACCTCCATTTTATCGCGAAATCAGGGGATTGAGTGGATCATTAAATCCAATGACGCGAGCGCAAAAATCATTTCATTGGGTATTGGGAATGGACCGAGTTGTTACGTTATGGAATCGAAAATTTAAATATACGAGTGAGGCTTATTATAAATACTTGGATGATTTAATACCATATTATTACGATAATATAAGAATCAGATATTTTGCTGAAAACACTTCTAAAGGATATGCTGCAGGATTTGATAATCGTTTGTATGGGCAATTCAACAAAGGATTAGAAAGTTGGTTTACTCTGAGCTTGCTTCAAAGCAAAGAGAGAATCACATACACAGATGCTAATGGAAATGCTATTACTTCTGACTGGTTGAGGCGCCCTACAGATAGACGAGCTAATTTTGCTGTTATTTTCCAAGATAGGCTAAAACAAAATCCAAGTATCAGAGTCAATTTAAGTATGGTAATAGGCACGAATATCCCTTATTATTTAGACGGAACGGCCAGATATTCTAACACACCGAGCATAGTACCACCTTACAGGCGTGTTGATATTGGTTTTAGCAAGACCTTAAGGGAACCAGGATCAAAATCAAAGAAATACTCATTTATAAAACAATCTTGGTTATCCGTTGATGTCTTTAACTTATTGGACATAAACAATGTAATTGCATACAGTTGGGTAAAGGATCTAGAGAATAACCGTTATGGTGTGCCAGAGTATTTAACTGGCCGTCGGTTAAATGTGAGATTCTTCTTAGGGTTTTAATACCGGGTTTCGGGTAGCGGGTAGCGGGTAGCGGGATTCTGAAAACCAAAATCTGATGCCCGAAACCCGATACCCAACTCCTATTAATTAATTCGCTTCCGGGTTGCCTGGCGCAGGTGCTAGCTGTGATTTACACTCTTTTAATTGAGTCTGAAGTGTTGAAACCTCAGATTTTAAACGAGTTATTTCAGCATTATTCTTTTTGATAATTTCGCCAAGCTTACCCATATCTTCGTCCATTTGTATAATTTGTGCTTTTAATTGCTCATATTCATCAGATGTTTTTGCTTTTTCTTCATTGCATTTATTCAATGACGCTTGAATTTGAGACTTTGCATTGTCGCATTCATCCAATTTAGATTTCAAATTCTGAATTTCAGAATTCTTTGAAGTTAATTGCTTTTGTAATTCTGCAATTTGAGCTTCTAGTTGGGCATTGTTGTTTGAAGAAGAAGCTGAGGCTTGAAGAGCTGATTTTTCTTCATTGCATTTTTTCAATTCAGCTTGTAATGACGTTACCTGTATTTGTGCGGAAGTAGTAGATTTCTTCGCTTCTGCCAATTGAGCTTCAAGTGATGCAATCTTGGTGTTTAAAGCGGTTACGTCAGATGACGATTTCTTTGCTTCTGCCAATTGAGCTTCAAGTGATGCAATCTTGGTGTTTAAAGCGGTTACGTCAGATGACGATTTCTTTGCTTCTGCCAATTGAGCTTCAAGTGCGGTAATTTTAACTTTATAAGGACCGCAATCCTCTCCAGAAGCAGGAAGTGGGGTGTTGTTCAATTTATCGCTCAAGGCCTTTTTCTCTGCAGTCAATTGCGCCACTTGCTTTTTGAGCGCCTCGTTTTCAGCAGTTAACTGTGCATTTTTTGTTTTGATTGGAGCACAGTCTTCTGTTGCAATAATTTTACTATTGGCAGCAGTCAACTTTTCTTGGCATATTTTATTATCCGATTCTAGATTCTTGATTTTCAATTCTAGGGCGGCTTTTTCTGACTTTAGTTGTGCTACCAACTTATCGCACTCATTGATTTTATTGATTAAATCGGTGTTGTCTTTGGTTGCTTCAATTTGTGAACCTGTTTTTAATTTTTCAGTAGCTAGATCAGATTCGCATTTCTTCTTCTGATTTTCCAATAGATTAATGCGATCAACCAATGCAGAGTTTTGAGATTTTAATGCTTCAATTTGAGCTTTGTTTCTCAATGCTTCATTTTCAAGAGCTAACTTTTCATTCTTGAGGATTGAAACTTCTAATTTCAAAGCTGAAGCTTCTGTACAACACTTCTTTGCCTCATTTAATTGGGTTTGAAGGGCAGTTTTCTCAGCCATTAAATCGGCCAATTTCTTATCTGAAAGTCCATCTGAAGTTGCTTTGATTTGATCTTTTAGATTTACGATTTCAATATCTGCTTTCTCCTTTTGTCCTTTCCAAACTAGTATTTCGGCTTGGGCCTTGTCGTTGGCTTCTTGGAGTTTCTTTTTCTCTTCGTCGCATTTTTTTTCAGTAGCTGCGATTTGGGCTTTAATTCGTCCCAATTCTTCGTAACTGTTCTTCAAATCTGCCTTCGCCTTTTCGACATCAATTTGAGCTTGAGTTAACTGCTTTTTGCATTCATCGCAGTTGTTAGTTGGACTTGGAATAGGAGAATTTTTTAACTTTTTAATTTCGTCTTCCTTTGCTTTGATATCGGCAAGGATTTGGGCTTCTCTCTTTTTCCAATCAATGGCCTCGGCTGTAAGTTTATCGACCTCTGATTTGCATTTTTGTGCATCAGCTGTTATTTGAGCTTTTGATTTATCACAGTTGTCTTTTTCTTGTTTTAGCCTATCATTTTCCTTCTTTAGTTTATCAGCTTCAGCTGAAATTTTGGCAACTTCTGGATTAACCTTATTCTTTTCTGTAATTACAGTGGTATCGTTGATGGTCTTTTTTACCACTATTTTAACCGTATCATATTGATAAGTGGTATCGTATTCGGTTTCTCTTTGAGTGAAGGAGTACCAATCTTTTCTATTGTAGCACCCTCCTATTTTAGATCTAAATCCGAAATAGAAACTCGCACCAGTATAATTGTTGTTGGCAATGTAATTGCTTAAACCGTATAGATTATCTGAACCGATGGTAACTGGTCCCATTCTAACATATGCGCCTACTTGTTGTTTTGTATAGTCGTGGGAAAGGGTTAACGGAAAACCGTATTCTAGATTTTCTGATTGGAAACGAGGAACTACACTTAGGTAGGATGCTCGTCGTAAACCTACTGAATTCCATTGTCTTAAGCTGTGAGTCCAATATGCACCGAGATGCCATCCCCCGAAAAAGCGTTTATCAAACTGCATATTGAATGCAACGGGTGAATAACTCAAGAATTCATATTCTTCGTTGGCACCTAAATCACCAAATAGGCGATTATGGAGGTCATCTAATTTATTATCACCTTGTGTAAATTGACCGTTTTGAATGATCAGTGGATCAATTTTCCAAACTTGATTACCTGTTGAAAGAATCTCGCTTGCACGTCCCCAATAAGAGATAAAGCCCAAATCGGTAATACTTGCACCCCATTTCCATGAATATTCAAGACTTTTTTCGCGGTCGCACATGCTGTTAGAAAGTCTTTTCATTCCCGCATTTGGCCTGTATTCATACATTACACCAACATCCATCCCTGCTCCAGCACCTTCAACAAAATCAAATTTACCTCCGAAAGGTCTAATAAGAGTTCGCATATTTCCTGCCGAAGTAAGCAAACGAGCGTTCATTTGGTTGATGGTTAATTGAGTAGGATTATCAATGGTGAAAGAAATATCGTCGGCACCAAGATGACCGACACCCATTCCCAATAACAGCTTAGAAGTTAAGCCCCATCTCCAAGAGTGTTGTTTTGAAGTATTGTTAAAACCAGAGAAAGTCATATACCATTCTTGATATCTCTCTGTATTCATAGAGAAATGGTTCTGATTGATGGTTTGACCTACTTTATTATTAATTTGGGGCATACCATAACGCATAATACCGCCCAAATCGGCATCTAATCCATTGATAGAGAAACCAGAAACGGCTTTCATTCCAAATCCCATAGCACCAAAATTACCTAAGGGGAGAAAAACCGATGGCCCCCAAACTTCGTTTAAATAATTCAAGTTCCAGTTGTCTTTTCCAAGATTTGTAGGTAACCAATCTTGATTGAATGCCAAAGTACCGTTGGTATTGACTAATTCTTCAGGATAATTGCCATTTGCCCATTGACCAAGACGAAAAGGGGCATTGTATGACATGAAATTATTTTCAGCGTTCACAGATCCACCCCACCAATTGATGTAGAGTCTGTTTCCGGGATTTGTTCTTGACAGTGCCGGATTCAAGGAATAAGAATAAGGGCTATTGAAGTCCCCCACCATCAATCCAAGAGGATGCTGAGCAAAAGATGCTGATAAAATTCCTAAGGAAAAAAGGGCCGCAAAAATCTTTTTCATAGTTTATAACGAATTCACAAATTTATGTGAATCATAGCATAAACCGTGCCTTATCGTATCACCTGAATGTAACCCTTGAATTTTATATCTTGTTCAGTGTGTCTTAGATAGTAGAAATAAACCCCATTTACAAGCTCTTTTCCTTCAGAATCAGAGCCATTGAATGAATTATCATAAGGTGATTTTTTCATGATCACAGCGCCTTGCCTGTCCATTATTGTGACTTCATATTTTTCAAATTCGGGCAACATATCGATTCGCCAAGTTTGATTCAATGCATCGCCATTAGGACTTATGATATTAGGAAGTTTTACGCTGTAAGGGTCTAGTACCGTGATGCAAACCGTATCAGTTCCTACACAACCATTAGCAGCTTTTCCATAAACTATATAACAAATAGAACTTTGAGGCTCAGCTAAAACAACATCACCTGTTGAATCACTCAATCCGATAAATGGTCTCCATGAATATGATTGTGCCCCGTTGGCGGTCAAAAACACACCATAACCTTTGTAGATGGAAGTATCAGTATTCGTAGATACTCCATAATTATTCACCGTTGCCACGATTGAGTCTTTTATACTTGTACAAAATCCATCGTTTTGGGTGAGATAAAATACTTGTCTAAACAATGAATCGACTCTGGGAACTGGAACGGTATCAGTACCAGAAGTATCATATAATGACGAATACCATTTGATATTTGACCCATTTACATTCAAATTGTGCGGTTGATTTAGACAAAGTGTTAATGGGGAGACAAAGATTGGCTTTGAAGGTAATTTTCTAGCATTGATTTTCATTTTACTTAATGCAGACAAACACCCTAATGGACTTAAATATTGTGCATACCTTATGATAGAATCGCGTTTTGCTGTAATTTTATACAAAGAACCCGTATCCAAAACTAAACCGTTTGTATCTATCCACTTGATAATGAAACCTGAAATATGGGCCACTTTTAATGTTAGTTCTTGATTATCGCAAACAGTGGTATCAATGGGAGTTGGTGGTTGTACATTTTGGAAACCAACTACAGCAGAATCCTCCGAAACACAACCGTCTACCCCTAAAATTTGAACTTTATATTTACCTGGTAGAATTCCATACAATGAATCTCCAAAACTGTTGTTTGACCAAAGGAATGAATCAATGGATCTCGTACCTGAGTAGGTGATTTTTAAACTTCCATCATTAGTATTAGCACAACGTGCATCATATGTTTGAATATTTGAACTGTCTTCGATTAAAATTCCTGATATTTTAAAAGGCACTAATGGGCCAACACATCCATTTTTATTGTTGAACGCATAGAACCCAACCAAAGAATCGCCCACTTGCTGAGGCAACTTAAATTGATTGCTATTTGACTTTATGACTGATTTAGATTTATTAAACCAGTCGGCCGTGTAAATAGATGAATCTGAGTTATACAAAACCAATTTTTTTCGAGCAATTGCGCAGTAAGAAGTATCAATAGGCAAAGGTTGTGGATTGAATAAATTAAAGTTAATCATGACCGTATCGGTTCTTGAGCAACCTTTCATATCTGTGGCAGTGATGAAATTGAGACCTGATTTTAAATTTGAGACTGAATCAGTTGAAGATCCGTTTGACCATTTCCATGATTTCAATGCATTTAGTCCGTTGTATTTAACTTTAGCTTTCCCATCAAAAGAGGTGGAACAAGTTGCATTATAAGTTGATATATTTAATTTCAATGGTGTGAACGTCACTTTACAGGTGTCGTACTTCCAACAAGTATCACCGCGATAAGTAAATGTTACTTTCACCCAATATTCACCGGATGTTTTAATCTTAAGTGTTGGCTTGGTTGTTCCATTGCTCCAAAAATATCCAAAAGCACCTTTATAGAAATTGGTGTTTAAGGTAATTGAATCTCCTTGACAAAGAATAGTGTCAGGACCAATTCCCAAATTTTGTTTGGTGGTATTTTCAAAAATCCAATTTTTATTTCCTGATACATCTACACTATTTGAACCTATTTTTTGTTGTACAGGTGATAGAACCAATTGGTCACGCATTTCAACGAAATCAATTAAGGTATTGGTTGTAGAGGAGAATTTTAGGGTGTCAACATTATTTACCAATGTTGATTGAATGGTAATGGGAAAGCAAGAATTACCTACAGCATCAAATAATTTATTTACCGTAAAACTCTTTTGGTTTTCGAATTTATAGATTCCACCTGGGTTCAACTCAAGAGTATCAAATCGTTGATATCCAAAGAAATCACATTCATTCTCATATTTGGCGTACCTAAATGTAGCATGTTTGATGTGATTCCTATTTTCCACGTTTGGGTTTACATCCGAATATTGACCATACACTTTCTCTTTCGCATGAATTTTTCCAACTTTAGCGTAAGGAATGCTCAATTCTTGCAGGTAACTTTCAAAGAACAATTCGTTAAATTCCAAACTATCTGTAGCTCTAAAGTAATCAGTTCCTTGAGGATTACTGCATTTATCAAGGAACGAAATTTTATTGAATTTCACCCTAGGATATGTTGACATATGATAAAAGGCTTTTCTCCAATCTTTGCGCTTTATTGCCAAGTGAGAGCGATCAGCAGTTAAATAAAAGTTCTTACCATACACTTCCCAACCGTTATCTGGCGGATTGTTTGCTTCTACATAACTGCCTGCCATATTCCAATGTCTATCGGCTTCTCCGTAGGAATAATATTTTCTCATTCTTACATAGTTACCTTGAGTGATGAATGTGCCAGATGTATGCATGATTCCCCATTGATCTCTATCACCAACGACTTGTAGTGAATCATACAATCGCCATGATCCAGTTCCAACAATATTTAATCTTACGATGGGTTTGAAATAGGGATAGATTGCATTTCCGGTATCTGTAGCTTCTAGATTGACAAATCCTTCTAGTTTATAATCCACATTGGGTCTTAATCTCAAATCCCCAAAGATTTTTAGGGTACTTGTGTAAGGACCTTTAAATACGGCTGGCCTGACGGTAAAGTCCCAAGTCATATTATTGCAACTTGCATTTTCAACATCTATGTAAACAATTTCTCCGTTTTTGCTGAATGAATTTCCATCATAAATGACATTATCCAATTGGCTTGGAATACAACCAGAGGGCGAGCCTCCAGATGTTAACGACCAATGATAAGGATTGCTCCACATTCCAGAGTCATTTACCCAATAATAGGTTCTTCCAGTTAATAATGATATGTTCCAATTCTTATTCCCCCCTCGATTAGATGCATTTTTAGCGATGTATTTGGCTGTACCCAATCCTTCTATATCCTGAAGTGCTATATAATCACCGTGTGCGGTATCTTTCTTGTAATCAAAGGAGGTGAGTTCACCTTTTTCGCTCGAAGTGAGTGATATCAACCCTCTACAATTCCCTTTTATGCCTAAATATTTACTGACCGTTTGGGTGTTACCTTTTTGAAATTGATTGGCCGAACCAGGGTAAAATATGAGACTATCAAAAAGCGTATTGCCATACATAGCAACATCTTTGTAGTATCTAGCACTATTGATTTTAGCTCCCTGGGAGTTTTGATAGAGTACCTTTTCATAGCAGTTCAATTTATTTACCACTGCCCTTTCAATTGAAAGTTCGCCTACATAACTCTTTAGGTTGAGTTCACCAAATCCTGCACTGTCATTTACTCTTATTAGGTCTGTTCCTTGGGGATTTTGAACTAAGTCTTGAAAACTAACCTTGTTGTATTTTACGTAAGGGGTTTGTGAAAAATGATAAAACACCTTTCTCCAATCGGTTCTATAAATCTGTATATGGTAATTGGTAGAATCCATCTTGAATTTACTACCCTCCACGTACCACGCTGGTTCCCATGCGTCTTTTGAATACCAATTGGATGTCCCCATTTTGATCTCACGGGAGCGATGCCCATAACTCGCAAATCTTCGAGTATTGACCGATTGGTTTTTTGTTACTAACAAACCGGATTTCAACGTCAGAGCCTCATTTTGGGCACCATCATTAAAACCCACTACAGTAAGAGAATCCAACAGCTCAACACCACTAGTAGCAGTTTCACAATCAATTTCAAGCCTTGAAAATGGAAAATTCGAAGACTTTAGGGAGTTCACCGTTGAGGCTGAATTGTTAATAATCCACTTTCCCTTCATATCATTTTCTGGTTTTGTATAGAATTGGATATTACCAGTAGTTCTTAGCGTGTTTGAATCTGTGGAATGAAAGACACTAGTATTGGCAGTGGCTGCGTAATTGATCTGGAAACAAGTATTTTCTCTTAAGTCAAGATACAATGTATCTAGATTATTTGTAAAGGAATTTTTATCAAAAATCACATTATCTAGAGGGCCAGGAATACATGTTTGTCCCGGGCCTCCACTCGAATAAGACCAATTTGCTGGATCGGACCATTTTCCAGTTTGTCCTACCCAAAAGTAAAATTTTGTTGCTAAGTTGTTTGTTGATCCTAAACCCGTAACAGTTGTAGTGGCAATGTGATTGGTTGCAGTCACCGTGGAAGTACCTGTAAATTTCAAATGGTGTAATCTACAATAATCAATATTCTGTGCAGCAAGAGTATTAATCACAAACTCTACTGGAGTACCTGGGGTATTGCTTCTAATGTTTACATGTCTTCCACAAGACCCTTTCCAATTCAATAATTTATTGACCGTAATAATTTGTCCACCCCCAAACTCATATGTTGCACCACCTTTTAGTGATAAAGTATCTGTTGTGAAGCTACCATCTAAAAAAGATGAATTATTCAATACCAACCGTCCAATTTTGGCAAAGTTGAGTCTCATATTATCCACTCGCTCATAGCAAATGAGGGTTTTCACATTGATTCCATTTAATTCAGCATCATTAACTGTACTCTTGATCTCAATTTTATTAAAGCTCGTTGAATCAATACAATTGAAGTTATCTCCAACTACATCTCTTGGATATTTATATTCAACTTTTAAATTGTAAAAAACCGACTTAGGACTTTGTACTCTGTGATAAAAACTCTTTCTCCAGTCTTTGTAGAGCATATTGATTTGTGATTTTCCCGCATCTAAATGGAAATTATTATCGATGGCATACCAACCACCCTCTGCATCCACTAAATTAACGATTGAATTTCCTAATGTTAGTTTTCTCCAATTATTACCTAGAGTAATGAAAGACCTTAATTGTAGGACTTTATTATTGGTTTTAACATGGCCACTGTAAAGTACAAGACCCCAACCATTAACGTCGCCATATAATTTCAATGAATCTTGCAAAGTCCATTCGCCATTAAGTCCTTTAAATTCAAACTTTTGAATTTTGAAATTAGCAGTGGTGATTTTGTTTCCGGTGGACGTTGATTCGAAGGTGAAAAATCCGTCGTAAGCAAAATCCATGTTTTTATCCAACTGTAAGTCTCCATAAATACGGATAAAATAACTTTTATCACTGCTCGTGAACTTGGGTTTATTTTTAACTCCATTCCAAATCAAACTCTTGCAGACTGCGTTGGAAACATTTAAGTTTACCGATTCACCCGTTGTTGAAAATGAATTAACATCAAAGAAAACATCATCTTGAAAAGTAGGAACTTGATTGTGATAGGTATTTCCACCGGAAGTAGTTGCCCAATGCGTTAAATCTGACCAAGAACCACTTCCGCCCACCCAATAATAATTCGCTCCATACAAATTGGAAGAAGCCCAGATCAAAAGATTGAAAATTAATGGGCTTTTCAATTTATTCAACGTTATCTTCATGTTTTCTTTTTTCAATATTAATCAATCTCTTAGCTACATCCAAAATGGCTTAGTGAATTATCGGAGTATTTGATTCTTTCAACGAAGTTTCTCTGTTGCAGTTCTCAATTTTCATAGATTTGTAGTTTTATGAAGCGATTTCTAAAATACTTTGGAGTTTTCTTACTGGGTTTTTTCTCCTCAATTGTGACTCTCGTCATTTTGATTGCTATTTCAGTAGCCCAATTTGGAGGTGAAAAAGAACCTGAACCACTTTCAGAAAATTCTTGGTTAACTATCAATTTGCCATCGGTTTTAAACGACAAATCTGAATCTGATCCTTTTGGAGAGTTATTTGCTGGCTTTGCTGGACAAGAACCTTTGGGATTAAACCAAATTATGAATGCTATAGAAAATGCTCAAAATAATGATAAAATTACAGGCATATTATTGGACCCGGGTTTTTTTGCAAGCGGATTTGGACAAGCAGAAGAGATCAGAAATGCGTTATTGAATTTTAAAAAGTCTGGTAAACCCGTAGTTGCTTATTCCGAAAACTATACAGAACAAGGTTATTACATAGCCAGCGTTTGCAGTAAAATATTTTTAAATCCCAAAGGTCTTATTGAATTCAATGGTTTATCTAACGGAGTAGTCATGTACAAAGGCATGCTTGATAAATTAGGTGTTGAATTTCAAGTTTTCAAAGTAGGTAAATTCAAAGGAGCTGTAGAACCGTTTATCCAAAATCAGTTATCAGATGAAAATAAATCCCAAATCAGAGAATATATCAACAGCATCCATGATCATGCTATTTCAAAAATATCAGTAGCTAGAGGTATATCAATTGATTCGCTCAGATTGATATCCTACAATGGACAAATGTTTTTATCAAAGCATGCTGAAAGATACAAATTTGTAGATCAATTAGGATACAAAGATGAGGTTGAGTCTTGGATTGAAAAAAAATACAAAACAAGAAATCAAATTTCACTACGGAAATTCCTAAAGAACGAAGCTGAATATACATATTCTGAAAATAAAATTGCGATTTTGTATGCTGAAGGAGAAATTGTAAGCGGTGTCGCTTCTCAATCTGGAAGTCAAATTGCAAGCGATGATTTAGTAAAAGAAATTCGAAAAATCAGGGAGAATGATCAAATCAAAGCATTGGTGCTGAGAGTGAATAGTCCTGGTGGAAGTTCGTTAGCCAGTGATATTATTTCTAGAGAAATTGAACTTACAAAAAAGAAAATGCCCGTAATCGTAAGTTTTGGTAACGTAGCGGCATCAGGAGGATATTATATTTCATGTTTAGCAGATAGTATTTTTGCCCAACCCAACAGCATAACTGGAAGTATTGGCGTATTTGCTCTGTTTCCAAACACACAAAAACTATACAAAGAAAAATTTGGTCTCACTTATGAATCAATAAATACCGGAGAGAATTCAGAATTATGGAGACCCGATCAAGGCATCAGTCCTATACAAGGAGCTAAAATTCAGGCGATGGTTGATCAAATTTATGATGATTTTTTGAGTGTCGTTTCTAAAGGAAGAAAAATGAGTAAAGAATCTGTTCACGAAATTGCTCAAGGAAGGGTCTACAGCGGTTTAAGAGCCAAAGAACTTGGTTTAATAGATGGTGTAGGTGGCATAGATAGAGCCATTATTTCCGCATCAAATAAGGCAAAATTAAAAGATTATAAGATCATGGTTTACCCAGAGCCAAAGAATCCGTTTGAAGCTTTATTGGGTGATGAATTTAGTGATGCCTTCGCAAATCAACAACTAAAGTTGGCTGAGGAATTGGGAATAAACTCATCTGTAATTAAAGAACTTCAATCCATTAAATCCATGCAAGGATATCAAATGAGATTACCTTGGTCGATGGATATTCGCTGATTATCGATATCTACAACAAATTGGAAACTTTAAAAGATTAAATAGTTTCCAATGAAAATTAAATCGGTAATTTTGCGCTGGATTATGACAGTTCGTCCTGAATTATCGCAACGAATAATTGAAACTGCTGAGAAACTTTATTTTGAGCGTGGCATCAAGTCTGTTTCAATGGATGATGTTTGCCAGCAACTCGGCATATCCAAAAAGACCATATACCAAGTATTTAGGGATAAAGAGTCTCTTGTTAAAGAAGTAGTATTTAATCACTTCGAGCAAATCGAATCTGAAATTTCTCGAATTGAGGGTCAAGAATCACACCCTATCAAGCAACTTTTACAAACTGCAGAATTTGCCATTGAACAACTTTCAAAAGTGAATCCGGTTATGAATCAGGATTTAAAAAAGTATCATCCGAATATTTATCAAGAGATGGTAAAAACTCGAGGTTCATTTATTGAGAATCATTTGCTTAAAAATATTCAATTGGGCAGAGAATTAGGGTGTTACCGATTAAACTTCAACGCGGAAGGCATTTCGCAGGCATTCTCATTATTGCTGTATGCAACAACTGATGCAATAAGCAGAGGTGAAAGCAAATTTCAACCAAAGATCATTGATGATATCATTGTTTATCACTTACGAGGGATTGCAAATGATCAAGGAACCATTTTTTTAGAAACAAACCACACACATGAATAAATATATTCTCACATTTTGCCTTCTGTTGGGCATTAAAATGAACATTGGCTTTGCACAACGCGACACTTCTTCGGGGAGTTTGTCGCTATCACTAAAAGAAGCAATAGAAACAGCCGTAAAGAACAACTACGAATTAAAGAAGGCGGGAATTGATGTAAAAATCTCAAATGAAACCGTTAAGCAAACCGTTGCCATAGGTTTACCACAAGTTTCAGCTACGGGAAATTATCAGAGTTTTGTTACCATACCTGGTCAATGGATCAAGAACTTTGCCCCAACTCCAGGTGCTCCAGATTACATATTCTTGCAATTTCAACAAAAATATGTCAGTTCTGGCTCATTAGGTGTCAATCAATTATTATTCGATGGTTCATACTTAGTTGGATTAAAAGCAACCCAAGAATTCCTGAACATGAGTAAATATTTGGAAGCTAAAACCAAATATGATGTTCAAATAAATGTTTGCAAGTCATATTTAATGGCAGCGAGCACTCAAATGAATTTGGATTTGATACGCTCAAATATTAAAGCGGTTGAAAAAACTTTAAATGATGTAAAGGCCTTAAATAAAGAAGGTTTCACAGAGGATCTTGATGTAAAAAGACTTCAATTGTCTTTGAATAATTTAAAAGTACAAGAAAAGAAAATTGAAAATGCCATTGAAACGTTGTTAAACATTTTAAAAATTCAAATGGGCATTGACGTTTCTCAAAAAATTGAATTGAGCGATGACATTGAAAAAATCAATTCCATTTTTACAGTCAATGTTGATGGTGAAATTTCATTGAACTCCACTCAAAATAGACCTGAATTTAACATTTTAAAGCAAAGCATTCGTTTGGGTGAATTAGATAGAAAAAGATATCAAATGGGTATGTTACCTCGATTAGTTGGATTTTATCAGCACCAAGAAAATACGCAGCGTCCTGAATTCAACTTCTTCAAAGATCAAAATTCCCTAACCATTAATAATAGTTGGGTTCCATCCGATGTTGTCGGATTACAGATTCAATGGACACTTTTTGACGGATTGAGTACTGTTTCAAAAATTCGGGAAGTCAGATATAGAACAGATAAAGCTAAAACCGATTTAGCTGCATTCAATAATGCAGCATTTGCTGAGGCATTAAATGCTCAAAAAACATACATCAATCAATTGGATCAAGCAGCCAGTCAAAAGCAAAATATGGATTTGGCACAGGAAATCTATAAAATGGCAAATATGAAATTCTCTGAAGGAGTGGGTAGTTCTTTGGAAATCGTTCAAAGTGAAACAGAATTGAAAAATGCTCAAATCAACTATTTAAACGCTTTATACGATTTGGTAATTGCTAAAATTGACTATCAGAAATCTCTAGGAATGGGCATTAATTTTTAACAAAATGAAAACAAATAAATATATAATCATTGGATTGGTACTTCTTGGAGTTCCATTTATTTCAAGTTGCGGAGGTGGATCCTCAACAAGCAAGGAAGCTAAATTGGAGGAATTGAAAAAAATCCAATCCGAAATTGCTGCACTTCAAATGAAAGAAGCGGCCTTAAAAAAAGAACTGGATGTGAAGGTTGTACAAAGGTCTAAATTAGTTGAACTTGATACCATTTCTTTGGGTAAATTCACTAGTGCTCTAAGTTTAGAAGGTGTAATTGATGCTAAAAGTAGCACAATAGCTACATCTAAAGTTCCAGCTGTAGTTACAGAGGTTTTAGTATCTGAAGGTCAAAATGTAAAAAAAGGTCAAGTACTTGCTAGATTGGAACAAAGTTCACTTTTGAAAAGCAGACTCGAATTAGAACAACAATTAAATTTCGCAAAAACCTTGTATGAGAAGCAAATGAGACTTTGGAAAAATGGAATTGGTACTGAGGTGCAATATTTATCTGCTAAAAATCAAAAGGATGCATTGGAAAAGAGTTTAAATACCCTTGACGCCAATATTGATATGTACAATATCAAATCTCCTATTGATGGCAGTATTGAAGCCGTTGATATTAAAGTAGGTCAAACTGCTGGCCCTGGAATGCCTTATTTTAAGGTAATTAACATGAGTTCAGTGAAAGTGGTTGCCCAGGTGTCTGAATCATATTCAGGAAAAATTAACAAAGGAGATAAGGTTAATGTTTCCTTGCCTGATTTAGGAAAAGAAATCTCAGGTACTGTTTCATTTGCAAGTAAATTCATTGACCCATTGAATAGAACCTTTAAGGTGGAAGTTTCATTAGGTAGCGTTGATCAAATCAAACCTAACATGATTGCTAAGTTAGAAATTGAAGATTATGCAAACAATAAAGCAATTTCAGTCCCTACGAATTCCATTCAAATAACAGAGAATGAATCATTTGTAATGGTTGCAGTAAACAACAATGGTAAATACACTGCAAGTAAACGTTCGGTTAAAATTGGCAAATCTAACAATACACATTCAGAGATCATTTCAGGATTGAATATAGCCGATTTAATCATTGTGACGGGTTTCCAAGAATTAGCTGAAGGACAAGCAGTAGAAATTGCAAAATAAAGTCATGTCGAAATTCAAAGAATTCAAGCCCACAAGTTGGAGTATAGATAATAGAACAAGTATCTATATTCTTACTTTTTTCATCAGTATTGCAGGGATTTTTGCATATGTCAATCTTCCAAAAGAGCAGTTTCCTGATATTGTCATTCCCACAATTGTGGTTCAAACTATTTACCCGGGTTCTTCACCCAAAGACATAGAGAATCTTATTACCAAGCCTCTAGAGAAAAAGATAAAAGCAATCTCGGGTGTCAAGAAACTCACCAGTCAGTCAAAGCAAGATTTCAGTATTGTTACTGTAGAATTCAATACGGATGTGGATGTTGCTCAAGCAAAGTCTAAGGTCAAAGACGAAGTTGACAAAGCTAAAAGTGATCTTCCCACAGACTTGAAAATTGAGCCTGCGGTGATGGAAGTGAACTTCTCTGACATGCCCATCATGTATGTAAATATTTCTGGTAATTATTCTCTTCAAGATTTGAAGAAATATGCTGAAATGGCCAAAGACAAAATTGAGTCGTTGCCAAGTATAACTAGAGTGGATATGGTTGGGGCATTAGATAGAGAAATTCAAGTTAATCTCGATATGCCAAAGATGATTGCTGCAGGCATTACTATTGATGACGTATCACGCACTATTCAATACGAAAACATGAGAATTTCGGGAGGCAATATTGATATGGTTGAAATGCAAAGATCAATCAGTGTTAGCGGTGAATTTGAAAGTGCCGAAGAAATTAAAAACGTAGTTATTCGTTCAAATACAGGTGCAACTTTGTATTTAAAAGATATAGCTACAGTTGCTGATGGATTTAAGGAAAAGGAAAGTTATGCTCGTTTAGAAGGTAAAAATGTAATTACTCTAAACATAGTAAAGCGAAGCGGCGAAAATCTAATACAAGCTTCAGACGATTGCAGAAGCATTATTGGAGAATTGAAAAAAAGTGGAAGTTATCCAAAAGGTCTTGACGTTGTTTTTACGGGTGATCAAAGTACTCAAACCAGAACCACTGTTCATGACCTGATAAACACGATTATCATTGGGTTTATTCTAGTAACTGTGATTTTGATGTTTTTCATGGGTGCGACCAATGCCATTTTCGTGGGACTTGCCGTGCCACTTTCTTGTTTTGTGGCATTTTTAATCATGCCCACAATTGGATTTAGCTTGAACTTTATTGTACTATTTTCATTTTTATTGGCATTAGGTATAGTAGTTGATGATGCTATTGTGGTAATTGAGAATACTCATAGAATCTATCACACTGAAAACTTAAACATCATTGATTCAGCCAAGAAAGCTGCAGGCGAGGTATTTTTGCCCGTCTTATCAGGTACTTTAACTACAATTGCCCCATTTATTCCTTTAGCATTTTGGCAAGGTGTGGTTGGAAAATTTATGTATTTCCTGCCAATTACATTGATTATTACTTTATTAGCCTCTTTGGTTGTAGCTTACATTATCAATCCAGTATTTGCAGTTGATTTCATGCAAAAAGAAGGTCACGGAGAGAACGAAGATAAAATTACATCAAGACGCAAGTTTGCAAAAAGCTTGAAAATTTGGAGTGTTATCATTGTTGTTTCTTATTTGTTAGTTGGATTCGGATTTGGAAATTTGATGCTGTTATTTTTTGGCATTTATGCATTGCATCATTTTTGGTTGAAAAAAGTAATCCAAAATTTCCAAAATAAGCAATGGCCAAAAGTCCAAAATGCTTACACGAGGTTAGTTACGTCTACATTAAATGCAAAAAGCAGTATTCTATTACTTGTAGGAACATTTGTTTTATTGATTGTCAGTTTTGTAATTACTGCTATCAGAAAACCGGGTGTAGTATTCTTCCCATCTGCTGACCCTAACTTTACTTATGTTTATTTAACGCTACCAACTGGAACAAGTGCTAAACATACAGATAGCATTGTTAAAATTGCTGAGAACAAAGTTTTCAGCGTTTTAAAACAAAACAACAACCAAGAATTAGTAGAAAGCGTAATTTCAAACGTAGCGGTAGGAGCAACAGATCCTAATTCAGGTGATAGAACTATCAGCAGTAATAAGGGTAAAATCACCATTGCTTTTGTTGAATTTGCAGATAGAGACGGCAGAAGTACTAGAAAAGTACTAGAAGCCATTAGAAACCAAATTGGAGTCATGCCTGGGGTTGAAATCATCGTTGAGCAGGAAAGAAACGGCCCTCCCGTAGGAAAAGCTGTGAATATTGAAATTCGCGGTGATGAATTTGAGCCACTGGTTAAAACAGGAACTCAACTTAAACGATTTTTAGACGATAAAAATATTGCCGGAGTAGAAGAACTTAAAAGTGATTTTGTTAGCTCAAAACCAGAATTACTAATACAAGTTGATAGAGAAAAAGCAAACAGATTTGGAATTTCAACCGCACAAATTGGTATGCTATTGAGAAATTCTATTTATGGTGTAGAGGCAAGTAAATTTAAAGATGATAACGACGATTACCCAATTATGGTGCGTTTGAAAAAAGAATCCTCCAACAATTTAGAAGCTCTTCTAAACACAAGAATTGCCTATCGTGATATGGTTTCTGGTGGAATGCTGCGTCAGATTCCATTATCTGCCGTTGCTCAAGTTGTACCGGCTAATACTTATGGTGGTATAACCCGTCTAAATCAAAAACGTGTAATTACTCTTGCTTCAAATGTTTTAGATGGTTATGCACCTAATGAAGTAGTAGCCAAAGTGACAGAATCCATTGAAGAGTACAAATCTAAATTCCCTAGTGATGAAATTGAAATTGAATTAACAGGAGAACAAGAAGAACAAAAGAAAACAGCTTCCTTTTTAGGAACTGCTATGTTGGCTTCAATAGCTTTGATTATTGTTATTTTGGTAACTCAGTTTAATTCAATTTCCAAACCAATCATCATTCTAAGTGAAATCTTCTTCTCAATTATTGGAGTTCTTTTGGGATTTGCAATTTTTGATATGGACTTTTCAGTAATTATGACTGGTATTGGTATTGTCGCTTTGGCGGGAATTGTTGTGAGAAATGGAATTTTGATTGTGGAATTTGCAGATCAATTGCGTGAAAATGGAATGCCGTTGAAGGAAGCCTTAATTGAAGCCGGACGTACGAGAATGACTCCAGTTTTGTTAACAGCATCTGCCACAATTTCTGGACTTATTCCATTAGCGATAGGACTAAATATGGATTTTGTAACTCTGTTTACAGAATTAAATCCACATCTATTCTTTGGAGGTGATTCAGTAGCATTTTGGGGTCCGTTAAGTTGGACAATGATTTATGGATTGGCATTTGCCACATTCCTTACACTATTCTTAGTACCATCTATGTATTATCTCAACGAGAAATTCAAACAACGAGTGTATCGTTGGTTCGGTATTCAATACAACCCAGATATTGAATTAAGACCAAGCAAGAAATAAATGCCATAAAAAAAGGGCGGCTCTAAACGAGCCGCCCTTTTTTATATGTTTTGATATTTTAATCTAATACGAAGGTGTTTTTCTGTCTGAGTAAACCTCTTGTCCAAAGTTCAGTAGTGTATTTACCCTTTTTCAATTTACCTGCTAGTGTACCAGAGTTAGGGAATTTCCATTTAACTTTTTGAAGTGCTCCATCAAAAGTAATGTTATCTAACATTGTAGTTACTTGTGACTTGTCTTGCAATTTCTTGTTTGTTAAACTCAAAACACCTCCATCTGGATCTAGTAAACGAATAGTAACTTGTTCTTCAACTACCGTGGTAACCATTGGGTTTTCAAGAACATCAAACGTGATGGTGAACTTATCTACTTTTTTAGCTTTATTGGTTAATTCACGCTTTTCGCTGAAAGCAGAAGTAATTAAAGTTCCAAATTGAGGCATTGCACCCTTCTCTAGTCGTTCCTTCAGCTCTACATTCTCAACACTTAGGGCTTCTTTTTCATTTTTTGCAACCTCTACATCAGTAATCAATTGATTTCGTTCAACTACGATGGTATCTATCTGTCCGGTAAGTTGTTTAATTCTTTGCTTAGCTTCCTCAAGCTGTTTGCGGATACCAGTTAAATTTACTTTCGAATTATCTTTGGTTGTGACATTTACATCTCCCCCACCAACATTGGTGATTTGAGTCAATTGTCGGCGTAAACGGTTAATTTCACGGTATGCAGCAAGAATTTTAGGATTATTATCTCCTTCCAATTCAGTTACTTTGTTGACCAATGTGGTATTTTCTGCTTGCAAACTCGCAACTACCGCATTCAATGAATCTTCCATTTTCAATAATTCTGCTTGCATTGAATCTCTCATTGCTACTAATTCTAGTTGCTTTTTTGCTACTGAATCTTGGTTGTTGTAATAGAGAAATGCATTTGTTCCCGCTGACAACAATAAGAGTATCAACAAGATAATAACTACACCTGTTCTTTTCATAGTTTCTTTAATCTTACAATATTAATGAATTCAACCGACTTATTGAGCACGATTGATATAATCCTCAATGGTTTGAAGATTTGACCCGATATATAAAATTCGGTTTTTACGATCTAAAATCAAAAAATGAGGCATTTTATGAACGTTTAATTTTGATATGGTTCTTGAATCGGCAATCAGTTGCTTTACATTTAGTGAGAATCTTGAATTGTAGCCTGTAATATATCTAATACTGCCCCCAAAGTTCAATAAAACAGCATCAAATTTAGGATTCAGTGCATGTTTTCTTAGAATTTGATGAAGCGCTGATGAGTCTCGTTCAAAATCAGAATTAATTGCACTCCATACATAAATCAGTTTTATATCAGCCTTCTTACTGAGAATCTTTGTAATTCGTTTTCTTTTCAACCTACGTTGTAAGTCAACCTTTTTACTGCTTTTAGGAGCTAAAAAGATCTTTACCTTAGGAATTTTTTTACCGATTGAAATCCTATTTTTCGAACCTCCCAATTCAATGTAATTCAATAGATAACCATCTTTAGATTTCTGAATCTTGAATTGATAATCTCTCCCCTTCCAAGGAATACGATTTGCCTGTGACAAGGGCAATGAATTGTCTGCATTGAATATGCTATCACCATCAGACAGTAAAATCAAATCAGTTTCATCAAGAAATGATCCATTGAAATCTCTATCTAAAATACCAACATGAGATCTCTCTGAAGAATCTCCAATGCATGTATATAAAACAGCTTTTCTATTGGCTTTAATTGAATAATTACTTCCAAGATAGTGTCTGGGGCCAACGAGTTCCTTCATAGCTGTATCGTTCATTTGAGCAAACTTCCTAAAGAGAGGAACAGGAAACCATTGTAAATTATAGCCACCGCCAAATGAATCCAATTGAAGAAACCACTTATCTGCTGCAATTGATTTCAAATGAGGTTTGGCATCATTGGAAAAATTGCCATCGCCATTAAAATCAATCCAAATGTCTAATTTATTGATAGTTCTTTGAAGCAAATAATCGGGAATTACAAACGCCAAATATTCGCTTTTCTGGGATTTTATCACAGAATTACGATATAAGTAACCATAGGCTACTGTATTCCAATTGTAACCCTCTTTGTTTTGGGGTAAAACTACTTCCTTAAATCCGATTGTGGTCTTAAAAATGTCTGCACCTGTTAAATCTACGGGTTCATACATGATTCCCTCTTTCAATTCAAATACGGGTACATGTCCCATAGATTGAAAAGAAGACTTCTCATAACCTACTTTATCTAGGTTGTAAGTATTGTTTGGGGCGGGGGATTGAGCATTCAGAAATAACAATGAAAAGATACCCCATAAAAATAGACCATATTTTAGGGAGCTTTTCATTATTTGCAAAAACGAATCAACATAACAATCACCGCGAACAAAAACATGAAAATGGATATTTTGTTGATTCCATGCATCATTCTGAGATTAAAGTTAGGTTTATCGCCTGTTGATTTCTTAAATGTAAGATAATCAATCATTTTCTTAAATACCATGATTTCAAATTTAATTATTTTTTATCTAGATCTATGGGGTTGTTAACTTTCTCAGATGTCAGAGCTAAGTCTAGTACTTCAAACATATTTTGAACGTAATGAAAAGTCATGCCTTTGAGATAGCTTTGATCAATGTCTAAAATATCTTTCTCATTTTGAAGGCATAGGATGATTTCTTTTATTCCAGCGCGTTTAGCAGCTAGAATTTTCTCTTTGATACCACCTACGGGTAACACTTTACCTCTTAAGGTTATTTCCCCGGTCATTGCCAAATGAGACTTTACCTTGCGTTGAGTAAACAAAGAAGCCAATGAGGTTAATACTGTAACACCAGCCGATGGTCCGTCTTTTGGGATAGAACCTGCTGGAAAATGGACGTGTATACCCCATTTTTCGAATACTTCTGGTGAAATTTCCAAATAGTCTGCGTGTGATTTCAGGAAGGTGTGGGCCAGACTGACACTTTCTTTCATTACATCTCCTAATTGACCTGTCACTTTAAGCTCAGGTTTACCTGGTATAAGTGTGCTTTCAACAAATAACACAGAACCTCCCAAAGGACTCCAAGCCAAACCAGTTACAACACCAGCAGTTAGGTTATTTTCATACATTTCGGGTTCCATTTTTTCTGAACCCAAGATTTGTTCCACCTCTTTGGGAGTGATATTGACTTTGATTTCCTCTTCTGAAGTAGCAATGGTTTTAGCGGTTGATCGTGCCAAGGCAGCAATTTTCTTGTCTAGACCGCGCACACCACTTTCCCTGGTGTAATTCTCAATGATATATGCAATTCCCGCATCAGATACTTTAAACTGCTTTCCTGTCAATCCATGTGCTTTTCTCTGTTTTGGAACCAAATATTTTTTGCCAATTTGAAGTTTTTCTTCCATTGAATAGCCCGATACTTCAATTATTTCCATTCTGTCTAACAATGCAGGCTGAATGGAATCTAATGAATTAGCAGTTGCTACGAAAAGAACTTTACTGAGATCATAATCCATTTCTAAGTAATTGTCATAGAAATTGGTGTTTTGCTCAGGGTCCAAAACCTCTAATAACGCTGAACTTGGATCACCTCTGAAATCACGGCCTAATTTATCAATTTCATCAAGCACGAATACCGGATTGGAGCTTCCAACTTTTTTCAAGTTTTGAACAATTCTGCCTGGCATGGCACCAATGTATGTTTTCCGATGTCCACGAATTTCAGATTCATCATGAAGTCCACCCAAACTCATTCTAACGTATTTACGTCCTAGAGCTCTAGAAATGCTCTTTCCGAGGGATGTTTTCCCTACACCTGGAGGGCCGTATAAACAAATGATTGGGCTTTTCATATCGCCCTTTAGCTTTAGAACTGCTAAATATTCAAGGATTCGGTTTTTGACCTTTTGCAATCCAAAATGATCTTCATCAAACACTTTAGAAGCATGATTGAGATCAAAATTATCTAGTGTGTAATCTTCCCAAGGAAGTTCTAAAAACAATTGAACATAATTGAGTCCAACTGAATAATCAGGAGAAGCTGGATTCACTCTTTGTAAGCGATCAAGTTCTTTCTCAAAGTGTTCACGCACTTCGGGTTTCCAGGATTTAAACAGTCCTTTTTCACGAAGATTTTGAATTTCTTTATCGGGAGAATCACCGCCTAATTCTTCTTGAATGGCCCGAATTTGCTGGTGAAGGAAGTATTCTCTTTGTTGCTTATCGATATCAGTTCTAACCTTGTTTTGAATTTGATCTTTCAATTCAAGCATTTGAAGCTCTTTAATCACAAACTCCAATACTTTTTGGGCTCTTTCTTTGGGATTAGTAGATTCTAGAATGCTTTGTTTCTCAGGAACAGTGATGTTCAGATTAGAAGCCACGAAATGAATCAAGAAATTACTTGAATCTATATTGCTGATTGCAATAGAAGCTTCACTTGGTAAATTGGGTGACAAACTGATTATTCTGTTCGAAATATCCTTTACAGACGAAATGATGGCCTTGTATTCTTTATCGTCTTTAATTTTATCGTCAAGTTCAGGGTTAACCTTTGCTCTTAAATAAGGTTCATGATGAACAATTTCCCCAATTCGTAACCTTCTCTTTCCTTGAATAATTACTGTTGTAGTTCCGTCAGGCATTCTCATCAGTTTAATGATCTTTGCCACTACCCCAATTTCGTATAAATCTGAAGCTCCAGGATCTTCTACTTCAGCATTTTTTTGAGCAACAACAGCTATGGTTTTATCAGCTTTATTTGCATCTTTCACCAGTTTAATACTTTTATCTCTTCCAACGGTAATTGGAAATATAACTCCTGGGAAAAGCACCGTATTTTTTATAGCTAAAACAGGTAGTTCCGTTGGGACTTCCATTTTATTGCTTTCATCTTCTTCTTGTTTCGAAAATAGAGGCAAGAATTCAGGTGAATCGTCTACATTGTCATCATCTCCATTGAAGTGAATGAAGCTATTTTTCTTTCCAAACATGTTTGTTGCGAAGGTACAAGACGCGTGCCATAGATACAAAACCCGACATTCTGTCACCCGTGTAATTTTTTTTTCACCGATATTGAATTTAACTTGGATTTATCGACATTTGTAAAAACCAAAAAAAGAAACATGAAATTCAAATTTTTCACATTGGCATTGGCATTACCTGTATTGTCATTTTTAGCTTCCTGCGGAGGCGAAGAGGAAGCAGCCAAACCTACCATCACTTTAGAGACTGGCGGAATCACTGCTAACAAAGATGTTGATGCTGGATCGAAAGTATCATTTAAAATCAAAGCTGTTTCAGCTTCAGGCACACTTTCTGGCGTTACCATTATTGCTACTTATGGCACCAAAACCGTCACAGTTCTTGACACGGCTACAGGGGCTGCAGACATGATTTTCACTAAAACTATTGATGCAATTGGTTCTCCTGGTGACGATGTTAAATACACTTTTACGGCAAAAGATGGTAACGGCGCTAGCAATTCTGTGGCAGTTACATTATCTGTAGTGCCCGTGATGGCTTCATTGGATGGACAGAGCGGATTCCAAATCTACAATGCAAATTCAAGTGGTTTGTTTACTTCATTTGATTTAGCAAAAGGAATTCCTATGATTTCCGGTGCTGCTCCTGTAAAAGATATCATGGATGGAACAACTTCTGGATCATCACAATGGTCTAAGTCATGGGCTTCTGCAAATGGATCTACTTTTTGTAAAGTAAGTGCTAATGACTGGGTAAATGCATCATCAACAACATACTTGTTTAACCTTTGGAAAGCAAACAAAGACAAGATGACAGCAACTTACACCAACTTAACTAAAGATGACGTGATTTTGGTGCGTTCTGGCCAAGATTTAGATTTCAACTTGTTTATTTTGAAAATTACAAACGTAGTTGATTTACCTGCAGCAGGTAATAACAACGATTACGCTCAATTTGATTTCAAAGGCGTTATTTTGTAATATTATTTTTTGCACATTTTCCAAAACCCCCGTTCAATACGGGGGTTTTGTTTTTAATTCGTATCTGATTTATGGAAATTAAAAAAATAGGCGTTTTCACATCGGGTGGAGATGCACCGGGAATGAATGCTTGCGTAAGAGCTGTTGTTCGTGCTGGTGTGCATTTTGGAGTAGAGGTATACGGAATTCATGGCGGTTATCAGGGTATGATTGAAAACGAAATCACCCCTATGCAAGCTTCAAGTGTCGCTAACATCATTCAATATGGTGGTACCATTTTAAAAACAGCGAGATCGAAAGATTTTATGTCCCCAGAAGGCAGAAAAAAAGCATACGATAATATTCGGAATCATGGTATAGACGCGCTAGTATGTATTGGTGGTAATGGCACATATACTGGAGCCATGACTTTTCAACAGGAGTTTGGCATTCCTTGTATTGGTTGTCCAGGCACAATTGATAACGATTTATTTGGAACTGACTACACCATAGGATTTGATACAGCAATCAATACTGCATTGGATGCAATTGATAAAATTAGAGATACGGCCGATGCCCATAATCGGGTATTTTTCATTGAAGTAATGGGTAGACACTCAGGTCATATTGCGCTATACGCAGGTATAGCAGGCGGTGCTGAAGGTATTTTTATCCCCGAAAAGGAAAATGAATTTGAGGATATTTCCAATACATACATCAAAAAGTCGCGAAACAAGCAATTTTCCATCTTCGTAGTGGCAGAGGGTGAGCAAGACGGGCATGCTTATGAAATTGCTAAAAAGTTTCAAGAAAGATTTCCTCAAACTGATTCAAGGGTCACTGTTTTGGGGCACATTCAACGCGGAGGTAAGCCATCAGCAAACGATCGAATACTAGCTTCTCGATTGGGTGCACACGCTGTAAAATCTTTATTAGAAGGTCAAAATGGAGTTGCTGTTGGTATCATCAATAATCAAGTAACTTTTACCCCCTTTGAAAAGGCTATTTATGAGAAAAAAGACATAAATGAGAATCTTTGGATCATGAATAATATACTGACACGATAAAATGATAAAGAATCTCAGCATCAAAAACTTTGCTCTAATTGAAAATTTGCAATTAGAATTTCAAACTGGCTTAACATCCATTACAGGTGAAACTGGAGCTGGGAAAAGTATATTACTTGGTGCTATTGGTTTAATTTTAGGTAATCGGGCTGATACCTCTTCCATCAGTGAAGGGGCAGATAAATGCATCATTGAAGCCGAATTTGATTTAACCAATCATAATTTGAGTGCACTTTTTGAAAGTTTAGACGTTGATTATGAAAATCCTTGTATTATTCGAAGGGAGTTAACCTCTCAAGGAAAATCAAGAGCCTTCATTAATGACACTCCTGTTGGTTTGGCTGATTTAAAAATGATAGGTAGTAATTTGGTTGAAATACAAACTCAAAATACCACTACTCTAGTTTCTCATAAATCTGAACAACTCAAATTATTAGATGATTATCATTACGGAAATACCCTTTATATGGAGTATTCCTCGTTATGGAAAACATTTATCAATAAATCAAAACAACTTGAACAAACTCGTGTTCAATTGAATGATTTAAAGGCCCAAAATGATTTTAAGTCCTTTCTTTTTAATGAGATAGAAACTTTTAATTTAAATGTAGATTCTGATTCAAAGCTTGATGAGGAACTTCAATTATTATCTGAAGTCGCTGAAATCAAAACAGCATTAGCTGGTTTAGAAGATTTACTTTCTGAATCAGAATATTCCGTTCAAAATAACCTAATTTCTGGAGCTGGTTTGCTGAAACCATTTTCCAATAATTCAGATATAAACACTTTATGGCAAAGATTGAAATCTCTCCAAGAGGAAGTTTTAGATTTAAGTCGAGAATCTGAGCGTTTTAAAGAACGATTAAGCGAAGATCCTGAGAGATTGGCTTTATTGAATGATCGTTCTGCCGAATTAGATCGTTTATTGAAAAAACATCATTGTCAATCTGTTTTTGAATTAAATCAAAAATTTGAAGCTCTTGGACAAGAATTAGAGTCAACAGAAACGTTGGAGCAACATGAAATAGAATTGGCGAAGGATGTTTCAAAATTGCATGTTGAACTCTTAAATCTAGCAAGAAAACTTCACGATTTAAGATTATCAGCCGCAAAAAACTTGACCGATCGTGCAAAAGCAATATTAGAACAATTAGCTATGCCACATGCTCAAATTCAATTTGAAATTGAATTTCAAGAAAAGCTATTGAACGATAAAGGTGCGAATCAGGTAAGCTTATTGTTTAATGCAAACCCAGGAGGAAAACTCCAACCTGTTGAATTAGTTGCATCTGGAGGTGAGTTGTCAAGATTGAATTTTGCCTTTAGAAGTCTAATTTCGGGGAGCAAATATCTTCCAACGTTAATCTACGATGAAGCCGATACAGGAATAAGCGGTGAAATTGCAGGTAAAATGGGATTATTATTTAGGCAACTCGGACAAAGGCATCAAGTTATTTGCATCTCTCACCTTCCTCAAGTTGCTGCAAGTGGAGATCATCAGTTTGAAGTTTATAAACAAATAGAAGATTTAAAAACTCAGACATCCATTAGAGTCCTCAACGAAAATGAGCGCGTTAATAGCATTGCCAAGATGCTTTCCTCTGGTGAGTTAACAGATGCTTCTATAAATAATGCTCGTGAACTTTTAAAGATCCAAAGTGCTTTCTGAGTTCTTCAGATTTTCAAAAAAGTGATCAATCTTGATTGGGGTATTTTTAGCAGCAGTCGTTGCTAATTCATCACATCTTTCATTCTCTTTGATTCCAGCATGTCCTTTTACCCAATTTAATTCTAATTGAAATCCTTTCCGTGTTTCCAAAAAAAGCTTCCACAAATCAGGATTTTTTACATTTTTGAATCCTTTTCTAACCCACCCTTCTAGCCATTTTTTTTCTATGGAATCGCAAACATATTTACTATCAGTAAAAACCTTAACGGGTATTGATTTGTCTTTAATATTCTGAAGGGCTACAATAACGGCCAATAACTCCATTCTGTTATTGGTAGTTTTTCTGTAACCTTCCGAAATTTCTTTTCTATGACTTCCATAAAACATCACTACTCCAAAACCTCCAGGACCAGGATTTCCCAATGCTGCCCCGTCAGTATATATTGTTATCCAATTCGACATATAAAAGTTTCTTCAAAGATGAATAATTTTGCTTTATGAATGCTCAAATAATTACCATAGGAGACGAATTACTCTTGGGACAAACGATTGACACCAATAGTGTGTACTTGGCCCATTTCTTAAATCCGTTGGGTATTCAAATTTCGAAAAAAACAGCCATTTCAGATAGTAAAGAAGACATAATCAATACCTTAAAATTGGCTATTTCAGAGGCTGATGTTATCATTATTACTGGAGGACTTGGCCCTACAAAAGACGATATTACCAAAAAAACTTTAGCGGATTTTTTTCAAACAGGATTCAGAATTGATCAAACTGTTTTAGACCATTTGGAAAATATTTTCAAGTCAAGGGGTCGAGAACTTTTGGAAACAAATAAATTACAGGCAGAAGTACCGGAGAACTGTGAGGTTCTTTTCAATCAGGAAGGTACCGCACCAGGAATGCTTTTCAGACATACCTTTAACGGAAATGCTCGATGGATATTTTCACTTCCTGGTGTTCCAAACGAAGTAAAATACATTTGTGAATATTCTATGAAACCCATTTTGGTTTCTGAAGTTGAAGGCACCGTTTTAAAAAATAAAACTCTTTTGACCTTAATGCAGCCAGAAAGTTTGTTATCTAGAGATTTAGAGGATTTTGAAGGTCAATTACCCAAGCATTTAAAATTAGCATATTTACCCAGTTTTAATCTCGTAAAACTTAGATTAACAGAGCAGATTTCAGGTTTAGACTCTGTTTTTGATGAGCATTGGAATATATTAAAAACTATTTTGGGAGATCGTGTTTATGCAGAAGGCGATGTATCCGTTGTTTTTCCCATTGTAGAATTTGCGAGAGAAAATCAATTAAAAATTGCCACAGCTGAAAGTTGCACCGGTGGTTATATTGGAAATCAATTTGTCAGACTATCTGGTATTTCCGATGTATTTGAAGGAGGTGTGATTAGTTATTCAAATGCACTCAAAACCCACATTCTCGGGGTTAGAAAGGAACTTATTGATGAACATGGTGCGGTCAGTGAAGAAGTTGCAAAGGAAATGGTTAGAGGCGCATGCTATAATTTGAATTGTCAAATTGGGATTTCAACTACAGGTATTGCTGGACCTACAGGTGGAACTCCAGAAAAACCGGTAGGTTTGGTTTTTATTGGATTAAAATTCATGGATCATGTGATAGTTAAAAAACAAAATATTCGAGGTAATAGAGAGCAATTCATGGAACGTGTTCATAATGCTGCTTGCTTTTATTTAATGCAGTTGATTCGTAAAAGTTTATAAAGAGTTTCAATCTGTGTGATGTAAATTTGCAGCATAAATGTCTGAGAAGATTCTTATTTACGATTTCGGTTCGCAGTACACTCAATTAATTGCGCGTAGACTCCGAGAACTTAATGTTTATTGTGAAATTCACCCCTACAATTCAAGTGTAGCTGTTGATTCTAATACAAAAGGCGTCATTTTAAGCGGAAGCCCTTGTTCTGTTAATGATATAAACTCACCCGATATTGACTTTTTAGAAATCAGTTCTAAGGTGCCGTTATTGGGAATCTGCTATGGTGCACAATTGATGGCCAAAAAACTTGGAGGCACTGTTGGAAAAAGTGAGCACCGTGAATACGGTAGGGCAAACATGATTCAGACAGGCGAAAATAATGCCTTGCTAGATGGATTGAGTTTTGAAAGCCAGGTATGGATGAGCCACGGCGACACCATTACACAGTTACCAGAAAATACGAAAATTATTGCCAAAACAGATTCTATCCCTGTTGCTGCATTTGAAGTTACAAATCAAAAAAATGAAGTCTATGGCATTCAATTCCATCCTGAAGTTTATCACAGCACAGAAGGATTAGAACTGCTGCGAAACTTTGCGTTTAATATTTGTACTTGTACTGGCGATTGGACTCCAGGGCATTTCATTGACGAATCAGTAGCCCATTTGCAATCAATTATTGGTGATTCAGATAAAGTCATTTTAGGATTGTCAGGTGGCGTTGATAGTTCTGTTGCTGCTGCATTGTTAAATAAAGCAATTGGCAATAGACTGACTTGCATATTTATTGATAATGGACTACTAAGAAAAAATGAATTTGAGGAAGTCCAACAGAGTTATGCATCGCTGAACCTTAATTTGATTGCAATAGATGCATCTGAAGAGTTTTATAGTGCTTTGAAGGGACTTTCAGATCCGGAAGCTAAAAGGAAAGCCATAGGAAGGGTATTTGTTGAAGTTTTCCAAAGAGAGGCTGGAAAGATCCAAGATGCTAAATGGCTGGCTCAGGGTACAATCTATCCAGATGTCATTGAAAGTGTGAGCGTAGGTGGTCCTTCAGTTACGATCAAAAGCCATCACAATGTAGGCGGTTTACCTGAAAAAATGCACCTGAAAGTAGTTGAACCGTTGAGAAGTCTTTTTAAAGATGAAGTACGCAGAGTGGGTAAAGCCATTGGCTTACCCGATACATTGTTGAATCGTCACCCATTTCCGGGCCCTGGGTTTGGAATTAGGATTCTAGGTGAAGTAACTAAAGAAAAAGTAGAATTGTTACAACAAGCTGATTATATTTACATTAGCAAATTAAAGGAATCAGGCTGGTATGATAAAGTTTGGCAAGCGGGAAGCATTTTACTCCCTGTATATAGCGTTGGTGTGATGGGCGATGAAAGAACCTACGAACAAGTAGTTGCGCTCAGAGCCGTTAGTAGTACAGATGGAATGACTGCTGATTGGGTGCACCTACCCTATGAATTGCTCGCTGACATTTCAAATAGTATCATTAACCGAGTAAGAGGAATTAACAGAGTTGTTTACGATATCAGTTCTAAACCTCCTGCAACCATCGAATGGGAATAAACCACAAACATAGCGCCTTAATTATAAGCTTGATTTTAACCTTTGCTAATTTGGTTAATGCTCAATCAACTAATTTCAAAATTGGTATTTTATTGCCTTTTCAATCTGAAAATACAGATGCCTCCGCCAAGAATGCTGAAGCCATGCTTGATTATCTTGCAGGAGTGAGAATTGCATTAAACGAATTAGATGGTTTCGGATTTAAAAGCCAAGTTCATGTATGGGATCTAAGCAATAGAGACTCAATGGATGTAGTTAAATTGGCGAAAAGTCCTCAGTTTCAAGAGCTTGATCTTTTCATAGGCCCCATATCGCAAAACATGGTTTCTGCCATTGCTCCACATGTAAAAAATTCAAAGCTGACATGGATTTCTCCATTGAAAAATTTGAAACTGCCCAACACCAATACTCATTTAAACTTTTTCGGGCCTGATTCAATAAGAATAAAAGGAGTAATAGAAGGACTCAAAATACGATACCCTAGATATAAATACATAATTGTTGGCGACCCTAAGAATTCTGATTTTATAATTTACCAAAAAATGGTAAAGAGGGTTCTACCATCAAAACGAGTATCATACCATACATTGAAAAATGGAACAATTTCACCTAAAATACCGGCTGGTGATAGTTTGATAATCATCAACACCCATTTACCCCAATCTTCAAAATCAATTCAAGTAAAATGGTTAGATAAAAAATCTGCATCTTATATAGTTGGTAATTTAGATTGGTTCGCTGATTTTTCGCAGCAATCAAATGTTGATGAATCCAAAATCATATATCCTACCATTAATTTCACTTCCCCATCAGACAGTGCGTTGGTTGAATTTGCCCAGAATTACCGGAACTTATATTTGAGCGAACCTAGTCGTTTTGGATATCAAGGATATGATCAGATGACTTTTTTGGGACTCAATATGTTGGCTTTTGGCTCTAATTTCTTATTGAATGCACCGAGTAGTGAATTTATAGGTTTGATCAATACCATAAAGCCATATAAAACCAATTCAACCAATTGGTATAACGAAGGAATAAGATTCATTCGATTTGAAGGCTCAAAAAGGGTTTTAATGAGATAATTCTTTCCGATGATAAATGGATTATCCTCACCCTATTTTCAAAAACAATTGAAAATAGCCCTTGAAATCATCGATAATTATTCATTCAACGAACCATTCCACATTTATTTAAAGAAGAAATTCCAACAGAATAAAAATTGGGGGAGTAAAGACCGTAAAAACTATAGAAATATTTGTTACACCATACTTCGAAACTACCCTCTGTTTAAAGATTTGGATTTAGACAATCGCATTGCAACCTTTCACGGTATTGCTGAGGGTAATATAAAATTCAATGCGTTTGAAGAGTTAACATCCTATATAGAGCAAAACATTAACTTAGAAACGTTAAATCAAAGCTTCAACCATATTGCACCGGTTTTTTTTGTGCCATTTTCAAAGACTCAAACAGCAGATACATTGGCCTTGTCCAAATTGATGGGTTACGTTGGATATGCAAAAGATACGGAAAGTTTTATTTTCGATGGAAGCAGCAATTTAGATGAATTTGTAATTGGAAAGTTGGGATACATTCAAGATTATTCAAGCACAGCTGCAATTAAGAGAATTTTTGAATATTGCAATGACGCCGTTGTTTGGGATGCTTGTTGTGCCTCAGGAGGAAAAAGTTTATCCGTTTTAAAATTCTCAAAACCTAAAAAGCACTACTGCAGTGATATTAGATCAGAAATCATTAAAAACCTAATTTCTCGTTTTATACTTTCCCCTTACAATTTGCCCGAAACTTTTGTTTTAGATGCTCAAAATTCATTGAATAAAGATATTGAATTCGATAAACAAAAGAATATAATTATTGCGGACCTGCCCTGTTCTGGCTCTGGGAACTGGCGCAGAAACCCTGAAAACCGATGGACATTCAATGAAAGTAAGTTGGTTAAATATCAGGAGTTACAACGAAGTATTTTTACAAATCTTTATGAGAAAATACCCGTAGGAGGGTATTTGTATTATATGACCTGCTCCATTTTTCATGCTGAAAACCAAGGAAATATAAAATACCTTCAAGAGAAACACCAAGGATTAAAAATCGTATTTGAGCAATACTTTGGCGGTGAAATAGTAGATAATACTACCGATGTATATTCTGACTATATTTTCGGGTGTTTAGTTCAAAAAACTAATACGCCCATTTTAGATAAATAGCGCCCCAAGTAAATCCGCCACCGAAAGTACTCAATATCAAGTTATCGCCTTTTTTGAAACGACTTTCGAAATCATACAAACAAAGTGGCAAAGTACCTGCAGTAGTATTTCCATATTTTTGGATATTTATAAGTACTTTAGACTTATCTAATCCCATTCTATCTGCAGTAGCATCAATAATTCTGAGATTTGCTTGATGAGGAACTAACCAGTCAACGGTTTCTGAGGTTAGTCCATTTCTATTCATAACGTCATAGCTGACATCTGCCATATTTGTGACTGCAAACTTGAAAACAGTTTTACCTTCTTGATATACGTAATGCTTTCTGGCCTCAACAGTCTCTACAGACGGTGGAAGCAATGAACCTCCAGCCGGTTGTTGTAAATATTCTCTTCCTGATCCATCTGAGTGTAATTTTGAATCTATAACACCAAAACCATCAAAGTTGGGTTCTAAAAGCACACAACCAGCACCGTCACCAAAAATAATACACGTATTTCTGTCGGTATAGTCAATGATAGCGCTCATTTTATCTGCTCCAATAACCAGCACTTTGGTATATTTACCAGATTCAATAAAACGTGCACCTGTTTCTAAAGCATAAAGAAAGCCCGAACAGGCAGCACCAATATCAAATGACCACGCATTCTTGGCACCTATTTTATCAGCAATTACATTAGCAGTGGCAGGAAATACATAATCTCCTGTTACAGTAGCGCAAATGATTACTTCTATATCTAAAGGGTTAATATTTTTTTTTGCCAACATAGGTAAAATGGCACCTACGGCAAGATCCGATGTAGCCTTACCCGTTTCGTTAAGAATATGTCGCTCCTCAATACCAGTGCGAGTTCTAATCCACTCATCGGTAGTATCTACCAATTTCTCTAAGTCTTTGTTTGAAAGGATATTTTCAGGTACATAACCACCAACAGCGGTGATTGCAGCATGAATACTCATGGTTAATTTGTTGATTTTTGGGTTTCAGTAATTAATGTTTCAAATGCATCAGAAACTTTTCCGCAATAATCTGATAAAACCGAGTTTCTGCATAATTCAACCATCTTTACAAAGGTCTCAGCTTTGGATATACCATGACCAACAACAACAGGTGCTTTTACACCTAAAATTAGGCCGCCGCCATGATTTTTAAAGTTCAATTGATTTAAGAAATCATCATTGACTCCTCTTTTGAAAAGCTTGTAGAAGAATCCTTCTATTAATTTCACAATCACGTTTCCAGTAAATCCATCGCAAACGAGTACATCACTATCATCATCAAATACATTCCGGCCCTCTACATTGCCAATGAAATTAACTTGTTTTGTTTGACGTAATAATTGGTGGGCAGCACGTGTTAAAATGCTTCCTTTCTCATCTTCCTCGCCAATATTAATTAAACCAACGCGAGGTGAAGAAATATTCAAAATAGACTCGGCGTATAAACTTCCTAGAAGCGCAAATTGTTGTAAATGTTCTGGTTTACAATCGGCATTGGCTCCAACATCAAGAATCACTCCTTGATTACCAGAGGGTTTAGGAACAGAAGCCAATAGGCAAGGTCTATCAACACCTTTAATGGCTTTAAGAATCTGAATAGACCCTACTAACATAGCACCTGTATTTCCGGCACTCAAAAAGGCTTGGATATTATTTTGGGCTAAAAAGGCAAAACCTTGAAAAATACTCGAATCTTTTTTAGATGCAATTGCCTTTACTGGATGCTCACTCATTTCAATAACCTCAGAGCAGTGAACAACCTGTACCCCGTCTAAATTTAAATCATTATCTGTTGCAACACTTCTAACAACATCAGAATCTCCAAAAAGAACTATCTCAACATCTGTGAAAAGTGTTCTTGCTTGAAGTGCACCCTTAATAGCTTCGAGTGGACCGTGGTCGCCACCCATAGCATCAACCCCAATCCTCATTATCAATTACGCTTCGTTTCTACCCTTCATCACCTTTACACCGCGATACATACCTGTTTCGAGGTTAACACGGTGATAAAGAGAGATATCTCCAGTAACGGGATCTGCAATCATAGGACGAACTTCTAACTTATCATGAGTACGACGTTTGTCTCTTCTAGTCTTGGATATTTTTCGTTTAGGATGTGCCATAATTCTATTTTATTTCTCTTTTTTATTTAATAATTGTTTTAACTTATCCCATCTTGGATCTACGCTATTTTCATTCGTCCCGAATTGATTTATAATTCGAGTAACAGAGTCATCGCAGGCTTTATTTTCAAGAGATTCACAAGATTTAACCATGGGTATACAAGGTAAAAATGACTCGTAAATACTTGAAGCTAGATTCAACTCAAAATCAGAAGCGCGTAAATAAATCAATTGTAAGTTTATATCATCATTGGATATTGTTTCGATTTCACTGGAGTTTATGTGTGCAATAACTCTAAAGTCAGGTTTCACATTAAACCTCACTGAATTCAAACATCTATCACAAGTCGATTTCAAAGATCCAGTACCTTTAAGATCAATAATTAACATTGAATCACTTTTAATTACTGACGCCAAAAAAGTTACCGAAGCACCACTTATTTCTTGATTTCCAAAATATTCAAAGAACTCATCGTTCACTTCATATGACAATTGATGTTCACCATTTGATAGTTTGACAAAGGCCAAATTGAAATAGTTTAAATCAAAGGACATATCGTTAAACGAAGCGCAAAGATAATGCTAATTTTCTAAATACACAACGATGATTCATATAAAAGAAAAAGGCCTCATATAGAGGCCTTTTCAAAATAATCTTAATAAAATCTTCTGAATTAATACTCCCAAAGATCATGTTCAAATATGAACAAATCATTCTTAATCTTTTCAGCTTCTAAAAGCACCGCTACACCATCATCTTTAAAATCAACTTTACTTGAAATGTAAAGATCATCATAATCTGTTTGTTTCACAATGTAGCTATCAAACAAACGGTGTAAGTTGAGCTGTTGATCCCAATTTAAGCGCATGGCATCATTGTATCTATTAAAAACTTGAGATTTTGCTAATGTAGGTCTACAATCATCCATAAGCAACCAGAAGGGTTTGCTTTCACCCACTTGCTTTTTTTGTGTAGTTCCATCAGGTAACTGTACATCAATTACTTCAGGCTTAATTGGTGCGATTCCAATAATAATTGGCTTCATTTCGCCGTGCTTGTAATCAAACACCCAATCTTCCATAATCTCAAATTTCTTAATGTCATAATACTTAAAAGTAACTACAACCATAGAATCAACATAATCATCGGCTGTAGCTTCCTCAGCAGCTACACCTGGTGCTAAAACAGGAACTTTATCTAAACTTGAAACGATTTCAAGAATTTTCTCAGGAGTTACAACCCTTCTAAAAGAATCATTCGCATAGGCTCTAACCAAACCTTTTGTACCTAATTCCCAAAACACTTGGGTGATAGGGCTTCTTGGCCAGGTCCAGTTCTTGTTTAGTTTTTGACGTAAATCAATAACTCTCCAAACTCTTTTTCTGAACTTCACATCGGCTTGACGAAGATAAGGTCTGCGAATCAAGAGTGAGTCACCTTGAACAAGAGATAGGTTCGTATCTTGATTTACATACTCTGGCTCATAATGAGCTTGAGGTGCATCATCATAATGTGTACCAATTGCTTCAATTACTACCTTCGGTGCTTCAGTTGGCTGCGGTGTTGGAGTTGTAGCTGAAGAACCTAAATTCACTTCCTTATTGGTGGCTTTTCCACCTTTTCCGGTTGTAGTTTTCTTAGGTTCATCATCTCCTCCACCCCATCCTCCGCCCCAATCCTGGGCGCTTAATGGCAAACTAGCACCAACTAGTCCTAAAATTAAAGCTATGCGAAAAATCTTTTTCATATTTTTATTTTACTTGTGCACTTGCATTGTCAAGTAGACGACTTGTTCCATCAGGACCTACTGCTGTAATGTCTGTAAATGTCATCAAATCACCAGAACCTAACATTCCAAGAATACCTTTTACTGGCTCTAAACTAGCAGAACTGCTCTTTGCAAAACGAGGACCGTTAGTTCTACGGCCAACTGCCATGAATTTGTAACCAGTAACTTTGAATTTAACACCTTCGTATACAAAACCATCAAGAACGGCTGTAGCAGCTTGCTGATATTTAAGTGCTTCTAAAGAAACAGAACCTTTAAATTCAACACCTCCACAACGGAAGCGTGGATCTGGTACTCTATTTACTTTAAATACTTTCTCACCCATAGATTTTACTCTACCGTCAGGAAGCTTTACTGCAACTTGAATTTTAACTTTTGCATCTTGACGACTTGGCACACTTACTGAATATTTACCTTTAGAACCCACAATCTTTGCGTTTGTTGGTCCATCTTTTTCATTTACGATACGTACCAAATATTGTGAAGGATCAATACCTCCGACAGAAACCGAAACTGGGTTCTCAAGACCTACATAAAACACCGCCAATGCATCAGCAGAAATCGCAGCAGAAGGTGCAAAGGCAGTAAATTCTGCATCAGCATCGATTGATTCTTCTCCACCACCTGGTTTAGGTACAACAATCTTTACTTTCATACTATTCGTTCCTGGAGACTGAGGAGTCACTTTGTATTTACCAACACCGGCTTCAACTGGTACGCTATTTCCATTGACAAAAATCTTCATTTGAGCTTTGGAATTGTAAGCTGCCAATAAAATGTCGGCTTCATAGGTCTGACCAGTAACAACAGCACCAGTCTTAGCTGATACCACAGGTATAATTGCATCAAATTTAAAATCTGCAGCACTCACTGATTCCGCGAGAGTTTGACAAATTTCAGATTCCAACAATTTCGCATCGTTCTCAATTTTTGACATGATTGCAAACACCGCTGCTAAAGGAGTGCTATGCATGTAAACTTCAGCCCAATTCAATTCCTTGCCTTCATGATCTTTAATCTTACCAGACTTATTTGAAAGTGGATCTTTCACATCTCCAGCTAATAATGAGGTTTTTTGTGAAATTTCTGTCAACTTACTCTTAAGGTATGAAACAGTTTCTGGATTTTTACCCAAATTTGGGTCTTTAGAAGCCTGATTTAAAAGGTCTAATAACTTAGCACGAGTATCGTTAATTGAAAACTCAAGATCTTTACCACGTTTACCCGCTAATTCTTCATTAAAATAACGAACGTGATCATCTAAGTTATCACCAGCTTTTAATTCTGGCATCTCACCCATTTTTGTCTCAGCCCAAGGATAAGCCTTGAAGAACTTATATTCACTCTTCTTTTCCTCTTCAATATTGAATGCTTCAACAGGATCTAATTCTGTCTGCTTAGGGTCAGTAGCACCCAAAGAATATCTCAACAAATCAGTTTTGATTGAATGAATACTTTCAACAAAACCCTTAGTGATGGTATTTGCATTACTTGAAAGCTTTAACGCTGAAGCCGCAGCTACGTTATCGCCTGACAATTTCTGTAAACTTTCAACCATCTTCACTGTCTTCAAGTCAATATTTGCAGTTGACTTCTTTAGTGAATTGTCGATTACAGTAAATGCCAGCAAGATTTCTTTTGTAACGTTCAACGCCAAAAGTGCAGTCAACACGAGATACATCATGTTGATCATCTTCTGACGTGGACTCTGTTTTCCACCTGCCATTTCTTCTTAGATTATTATGTTTAAATAAAACGTTGGAATCAATTATTTGTTGCCGCCCATAGCGCTCAACATGTTGCCATAAATATTGTTCAAGTTTGACAAATTCTTATTCAAATCTTCAATTTCAGACTTGAATTGAGCAGTAGCATGTTCGGTTGCTGTGATGTTACTTAGAACACCAGAAAGGCTGCTAGAGAAAGAACCTAAAGAATCTGAAACAACTGATGAACTTTCAGAGATGCTGTTCATATTAGCAGCTGCTTTGGTTGCGCTTTCAGCATATTCTTTTGTTGCTACAGCCGCACTTGACATACTTGCCATATCTTTAACATTTGAACTCAAAGACTGAAGACCAGTACCTAAACTTTCAATCAATTCAGGACCAACTTTTGCTTGTGCTAACATGCTATCTAATTGCTGAGATACGCTGCTACCACCTGATTTTCTAGATGTAGGCTCACCTCCGGCTAATTCGGGATATACCAATGTCCAATCTGGTTCAGAATGAATTGGTTCAAACGCAGAAATAGCGAAAATTGCTGCCTCAGTCAAAAGACCTACTGACAACATGAAGTTCGCACCTGCTAAGTGCAAAATTTTGAAAAGTGCTCCTACAATAACGATTGCCGCACCGAAACCATAAACGAAGTTCATGGTTGTCTTCCACTTCTTAGATTCAAAAAAACTTTTGCTCATTTTAATTTTTAATTAGTTTGGTTATTTTGTTTTAGTTGTTATTTAATGATTATTTACTGTCTAGGTTTGAACGGCCGATATACTCTTGTACACAACGGAACCCGACGTAACATTTACTTGTATCTTGATACTCATAGGTTCTTGCACCGCATTCGATGAAATAACCTACGTCTTTCCAAGAACCACCACGAATTACTTTACGCTTACGAGAAATTGGAATTTTCTTGATTTTTTCTTGTTCTGCAGCGTTAATAGAATGCTCTTTGATATAGATATCATAGTTACCATTTAGGTCATGAACTATTGAGTTGTTGGTTTCATCCCAAGCAGTAGAAGTCCACTCAGCTACGTTTCCTGACATGTTATACAGACCGAAATCGTTAGGGAAATAGGAATCTACACGAACTGGGTAAACACCACCGTCACTTGCTCCATAGTCGCCGCGCATTGGCTTGAAGTTAGCCAACATACATCCTTTACTATTTCTAGCATAGGGACCACCCCATGGGAATCTGTTACCTATCCTTCCTCCTCTAGCTGCGTACTCCCATTCATATTCAGTGGGTAATCTGAAATCTTCTGTATTTGGAAGACCCATTTTAGACCAATAAGAAGTCTTTAGTTTAGTTCTCCAGTGACAGAAAGCTCGAGCTTGTGCCCAGTTCACACCAACCACAGGATATTCATCATATTTTGGATGCCAGAAATAATTTCTAGCCATTGGCTCATTGAATGAATAGGTGAAATCTCTAATCCAGCAAAGAGTATCAGGATAAACTAACACATCTTCGTCAACCAAGAATTCGCTTCTGTTTTTAGGATTATACTTGTCGCGATCAGTATTTGCTGCCAATACAAGATCTATCCATTGGTAGTGATAGACTAATTTACGGGTATCGATTTGACGTTTAAATTGGAAACGCTCATTTCCTTGGTAACACATCTTCTGATACAAGATTGCATCGAAGTTTTCACCACTCTTTGCTCGGTATTTCCAATCTAAAGGTTCATCATAATTGATGAATTTCATTGGATTACCATCGTTATCAAACGCGTTAGGATCGTATTCAAGATCCTGATCATCGTCAATTCTAGAATAGAACAAAGCTGCGCCAGTTGCAGGTTCAGTTGGCTTCTTGGCCAACTCTAAATGCACACCTTCACCAGTCTCTTCGTTTAAGATGGTACGAGCCAATGAATCAATAACGAAGTCCACAAATTGGCGGTACTCATTGTTAGTGATTTCTGTTTCATCCATCCAAAAACCAGAAATGGTCATTTGTTTGTTAGGTTCGAGGTAAGACTGAAATACGTCTTGGGTTCCTTGACCTGTATGGAAGGTTCCTGATTTAACATAAATCATTCCTGGAGGTTGTGGGTGAAACCAAGGACTTCTGCCCTGAACTCCGATCAAATCTCCTGTATCGCTAGGACAACCAGCGATAAACATGGAAACAGATACCATAGCGGCGTAAAAGAATTTACCTTTACCTAATACACCAAGGTTGATGCTCCTATTTTTCATTCTTGAAATGAAACCGTTAATTGGGTTTTTCATCATTATCAATTTTTTCTTAATCAGATATTTTTATTCCGAAGTTGCAAAAATATGGATTTCATTGAATTTTCCAAGTTTTTGAACCTTTCAATATTTCTTAACGTTTTTTTTAAATGTTTATTGTGTGTGGATAACATTAATCAGACTTAGGGTCACGAATCATGTAACGAGGGTGACGATAAATTTTTGGGGGGCGATCTGGTAACTCGAAATTAAAGCAATAATTCACTTGAATTTCATGAGTACCAAAACTAGTTCTATACACATTGGATAAAGTAATATCATAAGAATACCCTACTCTTAAATTACTTCTTTCAGACATAGCTCCCGATGGCAATGGCACATAGTAGCCAAGCATCAAACTCAAAGCATCAATTCCAAGTCCGTATGCCCGTAAATTCACTCCACCAGCATATAATGAATTCCATGTAACCATTCCTTGAAGGTCAAGTTCAGGTTTAATAAAACCACCGTTCTCTCCCATCGCTGATTTCAACATGAATGCTGGTTCTAATGTTAGAGCACCGTTACCCAAAAAGTTTTCTTGTTTATAACCACCCATTAAATATAGGTGTCGAGCAGTTGTTACTTTAATATTACCACCGCTACCGTATTGATACGTTTGAGGCACAAGATGAGATAATGAAACTCCAGCCCAAGCACCGTCCATGATGTTTGGATTTTGATAATAAGCACCTGCACCAAATGTTACACGTGTATCTGCAACTCTAGCATTGGGTATAAATGGATCATTGGGGTCATGATATCTAAGTTTTGATCCGTCTAAAGCTTTGGTTAATGAAGTAACTTCAAATCCAAGTCTGATGTCAGAACCATCGGGCAATGTGTAAGCGCCAGCAAATCCGCCTCTCATGTAAGTGTTTTCTTCATAGGCAATATTATCTTGCATGAAAGCTCCGTATAGTCCGCCGATATTGATTTTTTCACCTTTGATATTTAACGAAATAGGGGCAGTGAATCCAATACCTGTTGTTTGAGGTGCAATGTTGTTACTGAAATTTTCGTCAATAGGAGTACCCCTTTTTGTTTTCAGGATGGAAGTTTGGTCTTCATAACCCACCCATTGTTGATGATTGATTGCATTCAAACAAAAATTGCCAGAAGCACCTGCGTAAGCGGGATTGAACAGCAATCTGTTGTATGCAAAATGGGTAAAGTTCGGATCCTGTTGGGCCCTCACATTAGAAGCAAACAGCATAAAAGCTGCACCGATCCATAGTTTGTAGTTTCTCATCGTCAATCTGCGCATGATTTCCGTAACAATTTCAAATATGAGCCAAATACTACACTTTAACAAATATTTTTTGAAACTCGTCGTAAAAAAGAGTGTGGATTACCGGAGTATAACTCGATATACTGTCTAATAAATAAATCACCATATTTGTAGACAGAACCAATAATAATAACAGTATGCCAAATATATTAGTGATTGATGATGAAGCACCTATCAGAGAAACCTTGAAGGAAATACTTGAATACGAGAACTTTGAGGTTACTTTGGCTGAGAATGGCGAAAAGGCCTGGCAAATAATTCAAAAAAATGACTTCGACGTGATTTTGTGCGATGTTAAGATGCCAGGTATAGATGGTGTGGAATTGTTGGAAAGAGTTCAGGCATTAAAGCCAGAAATTCCTATGGTTATGATTTCCGGACACGGAAACGTAGAAATGGCCATTGAAAGTACAAAGAAGGGAGCCTATGATTTTATCACCAAGCCACCAGATTTAAATAGGTTGTTAATCACACTCAGAAATGCCATAGATCGAAACAACTTGGTGGTGGAAACCGCAGTCCTGAAAAGAAAAGTGGCTAAAACTTTTGATATAATAGGTGAAACACCGGCTATTCAAAAAATTAAAGACACTATCGAAAAGGTTGCGCCTACTGAAGCGAGGGTATTGGTTACCGGAGAGAACGGAACGGGAAAAGAATTGGTTGCTAGATGGATTCACGAAAAAAGTACTCGTGCTAGTATGCCATTGATTGAGGTCAATTGTGCGAGTATCCCCACTGAACTGATTGAAAGTGAACTTTTTGGACATGAGAAAGGCAGTTTTACATCCGCAATAAAGCAAAGAATTGGAAAGTTTGAACAAGCTCATGGAGGCACTTTGTTTCTTGATGAAATTGGTGATATGAGTATGGCTGCTCAAGCGAAGGTACTTAGAGCGATTCAAGAAGGAAGAATTTCGAGAGTGGGTGGAGATAAAGAAATTAAAGTAGACGTGAGAATTGTTGCAGCAACGAATAAAAACCTGCTCGACGAAATTGAAAAAGGCAATTTTAGAATGGATTTATATCATAGATTGTCGGTAATTTTAATTCACGTACCAACTCTTAATGAGAGAGTAGATGATATTCCATTAATTGCCAATAAATTCTTGGGTGAAATTTGCCAAGAAAACGGATTATTGGGAAAGAAATTTACTGAAGATGGCTACAGAGCGTTGCAAGATGTGAATTGGTCTGGTAATATTAGAGAATTAAGAAACGTAGTTGAACGATTGGTTATTCTTTGCGATAAAGAAATTACGGGAGACGACGTATACTCTTACAGCAATCCAGCACAACGAGGTTCAGATCCCTTTGGTGTTGTAGATAATTACGCGACCCTTCAAGATTTCAGAGATTGGGCAGAAAAAGTATTTATTGAACGCAAGCTCATCCAAAATAACTGGAATGTTGCAAAGACTGCAACTGAAATTGATATTCAACGTAGTCACCTCTACAATAAAATTGATAAGTACACTTTAAAGCGGAGATAATTGGGTTTGATAATGCCAACAATCATAGGCACAGATATACATCAAGCAGCTGATTTCCTTCGAAAAAATGAAACGGTGGGAATACCCACTGAAACTGTGTATGGATTGGCAGCGAATGCTTTGAATGAGCAAGCTGTAGCGAAAATATTTGAAGTGAAAAATCGGCCATTTTTTGACCCGTTAATTGTTCATATCAAAGAGGTTTCACAAATACATTTGTTTGCCGCTGATATTCCAAAATTAGCGCTGAAGTTGGCTGAACATTTTTGGCCTGGGCCACTTACCTTGGTTCTCAAAAAGCAAACTATTATACCTGATCTTGTTACCTCTGGTGGGGACACAGTTGCGTTGAGGATGCCCAACAATGAAATGACCTTAGAGCTTTTGAAACAGTTGGATTTTCCGTTGGCCGCACCAAGTGCAAATCCTTTCACTTATGTTTCACCGACGTCGGCGGTGCATGTTTTTGATCAACTTCAAGGAAAGATTCCCTATATATTGGATGGTGGTAGCTGTAAGGTAGGTATTGAATCTACCATTGTGAGAGTATTAGAAAATTCAATTGAGATTTTGAGGCCAGGCGGAATCTCTGAAGATGCATTGCGTAGTTTTCTACCTGATGTTCAAATATTTGGAATTAAAGAAAACATTTCCTCACCTATCGCTGCACCCGGACAATTAGAACACCACTATTCTCCCTTTTGCAAACTGTATGCTTTAGAAGATCACATTAAATTAGATGTTCAAATAGATGCTGTAATTTATTGGAGTAAAAAATCGGAAAAACTAAAAGATTCTGGGGCACAAAATTTCTACTTTACTGAAAATGGAGAATTTTCAGAAGGAAGTAAAAACCTTTTCGCCCTTTTGCGCAAATTGGATAAAGGAAATTTCAAAAATGTTTTGTTTGAATGGGCTCCAAACGAAAATCTTGGTGTAGCTATTAACGATCGACTTAAACGTGCGAGCGCTAAAAGAAGTTCATTAATCTAGATTTGTATATCAGAATCTTCTAGTTCTTCGGTAATGAATTCTAGCGTATTGTCTAGAATGAACCAAAAATCATGGGGTGCTTCTGATAAATCTTTCATAGGGTGTTTGCATCCGAAAGTGTGATCTTGTCCATCAATTTCAATTTTAGTGCTATGATCACAAGCCTCGTATAAGTTTCGCGCGGCAGCAATGGGTACTACCATATCTGAGTTTCCATGAATGATTAACCAAGGTTTGGTCAAAGAACCTGCTGCTAAAAGGATGTTGTATTCTTTACTGTGTAGTTCTAAGTCTTGCCAAATGATGTAATTCAAGGGCATTTCTTGGTTCGTTCTGGTATTCAATATTTGGACGGTACCTTTGGATTTCCATTCGTTTTTATCGATGGATTTAAATAAAGTTTCATAACTATCAATGGCAGCCCACGTAACAATTTTATCTATATAATCGGGGAATTTAGAGGCAAATAAAATCACATTAGCTCCTCCTCTACTATGACCAAGCCAAGATATCTTTTCAGGATGCAGGTTATACTCTTGGCAAGCTTCATTAACCAACCAAAGGGCAATTGATTCCATGTCACGTAGTTCTTGAGTAACGGTGTTGTCAGCAAATCTTTGAAGATCATCAAAATCTCTTCTATCAACCCCATTGTGGGTGAAATTAAAAGTAACTACGGCAGTGTTCTCTGTGACAAGAAAATCGTGCAAATGAGGAACAAAGGCCCAATCTTTAAAGCCTTTGAAGCCGTGAACATAAACGATGGTTTGAATTCCTTCACTGGAAGGAAATTCGGGTAAAAACAAATCGACGGCCATGTTATGACCGTCGATTGTAGTGATTACCGATGAAATTTTTCGGTTCAAGTGGTGCCCAGGACCGGAGTCGAACCGGTACGAGGGTTAGCTCACTGGTGTTTGAGACCAGCGCGTCTACCAATTCCGCCACCTGGGCCTCTCATTTGAGGACTGCAAAAATACAATATTTTTCAATTATTACAAAATTTATTGCTCATTAGGTATAGAATTATGCCTTTTCCATTCAATGATTTCCATATTAGAAATGGCTCCTTGATTTATTTGAAATCGCAATGCCGTTCTAACTTGATGAAAACCATGCAGTCCGCAGGCACCCGGATTCAAATACATCCAGCCAAAGATGGGGTCATTTTTTACTTGAAGAATGTGTGAATGCCCACAAATAAATAATTTTGGTTTGAAGTAAGCCGCTTTACCCAGAATCTTAGCATTGTACTTACCGGGTTTTCCTCCAATGTGTGTCATGAAAACCTTTACACCTTCAACTTCGAACTGATTGATAACGGGATGATAGTTTTTAACATCTGTTCCATCAATATTTCCGTGAACCCCTCTAAGGATTTTATTTTGTTTTAAAATTGCTTGATGCATGTCTAAATTGAGCCAATCGCCGGCGTGCCATACTTCGTCAGCCCAATCCACGTGTTGAAGGATTCCTTCATCTAAATATCCGTGATTATCGCTTAATAGGAAAATTTTCATGCCTAGATAACATTCTAAATAATTCAACAACTGTCAATCCAATTAAAATTGAAATGATAGAATACCACGGAAGTAAGTATCGAGCGGCTCCAACGGGTCCCAAAAGTAAAAGATAACATATAAATGCACCCAAAATCATTAAAGTTGCATGATCTAGAGCCTTCCTTTTTGAGAGGATTATAATTGAACCTGTAAAAGCTATCATTTTCAATAATCCAATAAAAGCGAATATCGCAATGTAAATCCACTCATACACGGGGCGTGTATTTTTTTGTGGATTCCCATCATTAACGCCTAAAAATCCAGAAGATTTAGGCCAATTCCAAAAAACCATAGCATCGTATCTCCCGGGATCAAAAAGAGTCTGTACAGAACCTTTTAAGTGAATAAGTGCATATTCCATAGGATACATTGTGATTGATTCTAGGGTTTGGGCCTTCATGAATGAATCAACCACCCTATTCTCTTTAAGGTTATGCTGTATAAATCTTGATTCTGCATAGAATATAGAATCAACGCGTTCAGGATTCATTACTACATTAAGAAGCATTTTTCTATTGTAATAGTAGGAATTTGTGGTTCCCATAGAGGTATATGCAGGCAGTTGATTTTTTTGATGATTAAAGAATATCCATCCCCCGAAAAAGAAAAACGGGAAAAACACTTTTATCCAATTGCGTTCGTGTTTAAGTAAAAATTGAATCGCTGGCAAAATTAGAAGATAAATGAAAATGGGCTTCAATCCAATCAAAAAAGCCACGGAAATTCCGGTGTTTTTTCTTTGAATGAGTTGTTTAAATAATATCAATAAAAATAATTGCGCTAATATATCGGGAAGTTCAAGTGCTGTGTAATAAAATTGAAGTGGGAAACTGATCAATAAAATTAATACTACTCTGAAATGTTTTTCAGCATTCAGAATTTGGAGAATCTGGTGAATAACAACCGGAATAAACAGAGATGCTATCAATTGAATGATTCTAAGCGAATAGATGCCGGGTGAGGCAGTTAATGGAAATTGAAGATACGATAGGGCCGGATAAAGCGGGGATCGTCGCATTTCCGCCAAAGGAGTATCAGAGATTTGAACGGTTGAGATCCAGCTCAATGCAGTTTTGAGATATTCGGCAGTATCAACTAGCTCCGCTGGGAATAAATAATGCCAAAAAACGGCTAAAATAGCAAAAAGTGCATAGACCTTAGCCTCAAATTTTCCATAAGTACTTTTAATCTGATTTATCATTTGTACAGCCACTGCAAAATAATTGAAATGATAGTGGTAAACAGAAATAGTGCTAGTTTAACCTCAAACTTTTGTGACTTATAAACGAGAATAGACAATCCAAAAACAAGAATTGGCAAAAGAATATGACTGATTTGAAAGGGCGGCCTAAATTTGAAAGGGCTTATGGAATTAAAAATTATATTATTGCTCTCCAATGCAAAACGAGCTTTTAAATAAATGGGAGTTAAATAAACGTAAGCCATTTGGCCGGGTAAAACTCTGTAGTAAGTCGCTTCATCCACTTCTACTTGAATGACTTCACCGGTATTTTGATCAGTTAAAACGAGAGAAAAATCGAGTTGTTTGTTGATTTTAATTTCTTCATCTAAATCTAAAGCCAAATCGGTTTTAGCTACCTCCATATTTTTAATTACTGGAGGAAGAACTTCATCTAGAATATGTAAAAGTGAAATAAAGCAGAACAATACGGCCAATAACGAGGCGAAACGAGAGAGTTTGACTTCCATTTCGCCCGTATATTCTTAAATTTCGGTGTTGCTATCCCACTGTTCTAGGTAGTCTGCAACTTTTCTAACAAACATGCCACCTAGCGCACCGTCAACCACCCTGTGGTCATAACTATGACTTAGGTACATCATATGTCGAATTGCTATTACATCACCTTGTTCAGTTTCAAGTACAGCGGGTTTCTTGCGAATTGCACCCACGGCCATAATTGCTACTTGAGGTTGGTTGATTACCGGAGTTCCAAATACATTTCCAAAGGAACCTACGTTTGTAACGGTATAGGTACCACCTTGGATTTCATCTGGGCTTAATTTATTGTCGCGTGCTCTTATTGCGAGTTCATTGACTGCTCTGGTTAAACCTAAAAGATTCATCGAATCAGCATTTTTAATTACTGGAACGATTAGATTTCCATTTTTTTGAGCGACAGCCATTCCAATGTTAATGGACTTCTTCTTGATGATTTTATCTCCATCTACAGAAACATTGATCATTGGAAAATCTTTAATGGCTTTAGAAATGGCCCACAAGAAAATGGGGGTAAAAGTGATGTTTTGTCCTTCGCGCTTCTTAAAAGAATCTTTAATTTTATCTCTCCATTTCACCAAATTAGTAACATCCGCCTCCACAAAACTTGTAACGTGTGGGGAAGTATGCATACTCATCACCATGTGATCAGCGATAAGTTTGCGAACTCTATCCATCTGAATGATTTCATCTCCATTATCGAGAGACTTAGCTACTGGTAGCTGGTTGTTTGTTGCGGGAGTTTGGCTAGGTGTAGTTTGAACTTGAGTTGCAACTGTAGCAGCCGAAACTGCAGGAGGTTGAGGTTGAGGTTGAGTTTGAACGGAAACGGAGCTTCTGTTGTTTAAATAAGTTAGAACATCAGATTTAGTAACTCTGCCTTCGAGACCTGTGCCTGGAATTTTTTCCAACTCATTAAAGGAAATGCCTTCTTGCGAAGCAATATTCATCACTAAAGGAGAGTAAAATCTTGAGCCTGAACCTTTAGTTATGGGATTTACGGTTTGTTCAACAGCGGCTTGAACTTGATTTTCTAATACGTTTATTGCTTCTGCTACAATTTCAGGCACAATAGTGGCTGTACTTTCTGTAACAGGGGCTGTGGAATTTGTAGAACTAGCAGCTACACCCTCTGCATCAATAAACGCAATAGGTTCACCTACTTTTACAACATCTCCGTCTTGGAATAATTGTTTTGTCAGAATACCTTCTTCGGTGCTAGGGATTTCGTTATCTACTTTATCTGTAGCGATTTCAACCAGTGGTTCGTCTTTAGCAACGTGATCACCTACATTTTTCAACCAACGAATCACAGTTGCTTCGCTGATACTTTCACCCATTTTGGGAACGAGGATTGGTTTTTCTGCCATAGGAATTAAAGTACAAATTTCGTATTTTTCCTTGGGTTCGCCAACTCAAATTTCAGAACCTATACCTACTATCTTCATGAGTGCCTCAATTTCATGTTGTTTTTCACCGTCATGTTGATCACCATAAGCAAAATGTAGATTTCTCAGTACCCTTTTAAAGATGTCAATTGGACTGCATGGCTGATAAAATTGAGTTTGTTTTTCAACTTTAATCACTTTCAAAAACGCATCAATGCTTTCTTCTGCGAAGATTTGTCCTTTACTAAAAGGGTTTAAATAGAATAGCACTTTACCACTAAAATTTTTCAAGTTGATATCCTGAGGGTCATAAAAGCCATTGGGGTTCATTTCAGAATGTAATTTTCCATAGGCTAAAATGAAATGTTGTGGCAGATTTACACCAAACAAAGGGATTCCCAAACTATTTGCGATTTGCAAATAGAGCATAGCCAATGAAATTGGATTCCCTTTTTTGGTCTCCATTACCCGCGTTATTAAAGAGTTATCAGGAGAGTGATACTGAGTATTATTGCCTGAAAATCCATATTCTTTGAAAATCACATGATTCAAAACTTGAATTTGATCTAATGGATTTCCAACACCAGATAGTTTTACCCAAGCGTCTATTTTTATTCTATTCAAATGAGCCTTGATTAGACTTTCGCTCAATCCAGGATATTGCACTCTACTTGCCAACACCCAAGCTTGCAAGGTACTTCTTTGTTCATCGAGCAGCCAATCATTCACTGCAGAATGGAGGGCTTTTCTCTGAATTAGTTTAAGTATTAATTCAATTTGATTTGAACAATCCTCAAACTGTTTTGACAAATAGGCTTCTTCAAGCGCAGGCAAAATTTCATCACCAGATTCAAGAAGTTTATTCTCAACAATTTGAACTACTTCTTCATCTGAATCATCCAAAAGTTTCAGCAGAGCATGCAGTTCATTTCTTTCCATTTATCCAATGTAATTATTTTTTTACTGTTTTTTTAGTAGCAACTTTCTTTTTGGTGGCTGGTTTAGCTGTTGACTTAGAGGCTGTTTTTGATGTTTTAGAAGATTTAGAAGTTTTAGAAACTATATCTTTTGTTAACTCTTGAATGACAGCATAAGTTACATCTTCCACTGCCATCCCTTTAGGCATTTTTATATTCTCTTTACCAAATTTGATGTATGGACCATATCTACCATCCTGAACAGATACATCTTCATTTTCGGTAAATGTTTTTAAGATTTTCTTACTATCTGCTTCAGCTTTTTTTGCTATAAGTTCAATTGCAGAATCTAATGTAATCTGGAAAGGATCTTGATTTTTGGGAATACTTGCAAATAAATTGCCGTGTTTAACATAAGGGCCAAATCTACCAGCTCCTACTGTCACCTTTTTATCTTGATAAACACCTAGGTCTAAAGGTAGGCTTGGTTTTGAAAAGTGATCATCCAAAAGTTCCTTGATCGAATCTTGATTTAGACTCATTACGTTGATTTCTTTGGGTAGATTGATGTATTTATCGGCTAGTTTTAGATACGGGCCATAACGTCCATTACCCACTACAACCGGTTCTCCTTTGTAATCAAAACCATTGTTCAAAACAGAAAGTAATTGAATAGCATCACTAAAAGTTACAGATTCTAATCGCTGCGTAGACAACAAGCTAGCATATACAGGAGTTTCTGTCTCTTCTCTACTTCCTAACTGAACCATTGGGCCGTATTGACCCATTCGAACCAATACTGTTTTTCCGCTAATCGGGTCAACACCAAGAATTCTTTCTCCGTTTACGCGAGATGCTGTCTCAGAAACCGACTGTAAATTCGTTTTGAAGGGTCCATAAAACTCTTCAAGCATATTTTGCCAACTTTTTAGTCCTTCTGCAATTTCATCGAATTCCTTTTCCACTGCTGCGGTAAATCCATAATCCATGATCTCAGAAAAATGGCTAGCCAAGAAGTCTGTTACAAGCATTCCAATATCTGTTGGAAATAACTTGTTCTTCTCCGCTCCGTAATTTTCTTTAATGGCTTGGTCGGTTAATTCATTTCCTTTTAGAGTAAGAATTTTTATGGAACGTTGCTGAGCTATTCTCGATTCGGTTTGAATATACCCTCTTTGTTGAACCGTCTTAATGGTTGGAGCATAGGTAGATGGTCTACCAATTCCTAATTCTTCAAGTTTTTTGACTAAAGCTGCTTCAGAATATCTCGGTGGGTGTTTATCGTATTTCTCGGTAGCTACCACTGAATGATTAACCAACGCTTCATTAACAAACATAGCGGGCAACATACCCTCTTGGTCTTGATCATTCTCATCGTCGGTACTTTCTAAATACACTTTAAGAAATCCCTCAAATTTAACCACTTCACCTTCGGCTTTGAATATGCTCGCGTTTTTGTTGTTTGATATGCTAACAACCGTTTTCTCAAGTTCAGCACGGGACATTTGAGAGGCAATTGCACGCTTCCAAATCAATTCATATAATTTTTTTTCCTGAGGATTAGAACCTGCAGAATGATTATTGAAATATGTAGGTCTAATGGCTTCGTGAGCCTCTTGAGCCCCTGAAGTTTTTGTATTGAAATTTCGGGGGTTTGAGAATTTTTCACCATATGCTGACAGGATCTCAGTCTTTGCACCTTCAATGGCTGTACCGCTGAGGTTAACAGAATCAGTTCTCATGTAACTGATGTGCCCGTTTTCATAGAGTTTCTGCGCAATTTGCATGGTACGAGAAACATCATAACCTAGTTTTCTAGAGGCTTCCTGTTGAAGTGTTGAAGTAGTAAACGGGGGTGCCGGATTGCGGTAGGTGGGTTTAACTTCAATTGAACTTACTTGGTAATTTGCGCCTTTTAACGTCTCCAAAAATGTCTTTGCTTCTTCACTTGTTTTGAAACGTTGAGGTAAATCGGCTTTGAATTTTTTTCCTTTAGAAGTTTCGAATTCCGCACTAACTTTAAAATCTGCAGTGGTATTGAATTCGTTGATTTCTCTTTCTCGTTCAACAACTAATCTTACTGCCACAGATTGTACTCGACCCGCACTGAGTCCGGTTCTTACGCGTGTCCACAAAACGGGAGAAAGAGAATAACCTACTATTCTATCTAAAATTCTACGAGCTTGTTGCGCATCTACTAGAAACTGATCAATATCTCTGGGGTTGTCAACTGCACGTAGAATTGCTGGCTTAGTTATTTCATTAAATACAATTCGCTTTGTTGGGATTTTTTTAAGTCCCAACTCTTCGTAAAGGTGCCACGAAATTGCTTCTCCCTCACGGTCCTCGTCCGTTGCTAACCAAACAACTTCTGATGATTTTACAAGTTTTTTGAGCTCACGAACAAGTTCAACTTTGTCATCAGAAACTACATAATGGGGTTGAAAACCATTGTTGATGTCAATGGCATTGTTGCCGTCTACAAGGTCACGAATATGACCCTTGCAGGAAACAACTTTAAAATCAGAGCCTAAAAACTTTTCAATGGTTTTGGCTTTTGCTGGAGACTCTACAATTACGAGGTTCTTCATAAAATGGAAATGATTTATTGAGCTGAAAAAATGATTGTTCTTGAATAAGTACCGGTTTCTGTAGTGAGTTTAACAAAATAGATTCCGTTTTGGTTGTTTTTTGGAGCTTCAATTTTAAATTCTTCAATTCCTACGTTTAAACTTCCTTGAAAAATATTTTGAATTTTCCGTCCAGAATAATCGTATAACGCCAAAGAAGCATTTTGAGTTGGAATGAATGAATTTATTGTAAATGTTGCAGTTTCTTGTGCAGGATTTGGATACAATTGAAATTTAAAACCTTCCTTTTCTAAGGTGCTTTCACCGGCAAACCATTGTCCAATATTGATATTATCAATGTATACTGGGTTTCCACCTGCGCTTTGAATTTCAAATTTGAAAATTACATTGGTCTTTGAACCCAAGCCAATATTATCTAAATTTCCAATACCGTGTCTTTTCCAATGACTAGGTGAAGATGGTACCCAATTGGATGCAAAAGAGGCACCTGTATATGACAGTGCTGTTCCTGATCTTTCATAAATTTTCTTGAAAGTTGCACCACAGTCATCTGAAGCATATACACGAAGAATTTCTGTTGCATCAGCATTTGGTTGAGTGTAAGAGCAATAAAACGTCATTTTCCCCCCTGAACCACCAGGTATTTTGGTCATATCAACATTAGGAGTAACGAAAGTGTATAGGTTACCTACGTTCGTGCTTCCAGTTGCAATATTTGCAACGTAACATTTAGAACCTGTGAAGGCTGTTTTATTTGTTACCGCAAATTGGTAGGGAGAAGCAGATAAGTGTTTATATCCTATATTCACGGGATCTGCTCCTTCAAAACCTTCCTCATAATTTGGAATTAAGGAGCCATTTTTAGGTAGTACTGTGATGTAATTGTCTTTCTTAATTGAATTTGTTCCTTTTGAATTTTGTGCTAACAATGAAACCGAATAAACTCCTGGTGTTTGGTAAATTACCGTAGGATTAATATCTGAAGAAGAAGGCGTAGAAGCACCTGTAAAGGTCCAACTTCTCACGGTGGGTGCCCCTTTGCAACTCAAATCAAAAAATTGTACGGGACTACCGGCACAAATCACACGTGTATTTGAATTAAACTCTGCAGTTGGAGCTACTGATGAATTGGTTGCTCCTGTGGCAATTAAATTAGATGCTGTAACATTCGACGAACGAGGAGTGCTCTTTAATTCACCATGCATAATTGCAATCTGATCGAAAGTAAATACCGACATGCAGTTACCTCTCGAATAATCCATGAAATTCTCCCACATGTCAGGAAGGTTCGGATTATCATTGCTACATGAATTACCATTGGAAGGACAACCCGCATTGGTGAAGGTGCTAGCTACTGGAGGTGTATCATCGCAAAAATCTCCACCATTACAACCGTCTTGAAAAGTATGATACAATCCGAGCCAATGTCCTACTTCATGAGTAAGAGTTCGTCCCATATCATTTGGATCACCTGTGCCAACGGTTCCTACTCTATCATGTCTGATCACAATTCCATCTTTTGTAAATCTTGCAGAACTTGGAAAAACTGCATAACCTAGAACCGTTCCTGTTGAGTTAGAAACAATGTTATCCACTACCCAAATATTTAGGTATTTCTTATAATCCCAATAAACCAGATCTTTAACAGGCTCTGACTCCATATCCATTTGCAAGCCAACAGTAGATTCAACACGGTTTATACCGTCGAAACATTTACCGTTAGGATCAACTGAAGCAAGAACAAATGCAATATCAGCAGATCCTACAACATTTTTAAACGGTTCTCTTAATTTTGAGATAGTAGAGCCTTTAAAACTGAAATCCTCATTTAATATTCTCATTTGATCGAGAATCTGTTCTCTAGAAATATTGTTATCTCCATTTGTGTGCACCACGTGAAAAACAACAGGAATAGTATATTTTGTTGCTCTTTTTTGAAGGGCATTGTAATTCTTTTGAAATTGTGCTATTTCTGCTGGTCTGTTTTGTTCCAAGATTCGCAATTCAGGATGCTTTTTAGATAAATTCTGAAGGTGTAAATCAGACCCACAAACGTGTTGTGAATGAGCCAAGTAAGTTGTTGCAACAGCAATAGATAACAGAATGAGTCGTTTCATTTTCGCTTGCAAATAAAGTTTAAAAGTGTGGTACATGGTTAAATCTGTCATAAAAATGAGATCTATTTTGTGAATAACTAGTGTGAGTAGAACAAGAAATGGGGTGTTTATAATGATATATATATTTTCCAGAGGAAAAATAAACCACTGCCAAAAAATCAATTTGGTATCTTTTTAGTTGTGGATTAATTTTTTTAAAGTTCTTGATGGCTATTTTTAGGTTGTCTTGTTTTTTCAATGTGAATTGCCGGTCAATTAACAGTTGAATCTCAGGTAATGCCAATCTTAAATACGGTTTGTTTATAAAGCGTGTCTTAACTTCTGTAAAATGACAGCATCTATTGTGTAACGAAATTATATCTACTTCTAATTTACCTGTTCTCCAATTTTGTTCCAGGATTTCATGTCCGTTTGAAATCAACCAATCTTTTGCCTCGGCCTCTCCCATTCTTCCCCAAAATTGATTGTTCAAATGCATAGTACTTTCTATTGTTCCTGCAATTATACTTGAGTGATTCTTTGGTTCCTAGGGATAGTATTAACTTTGTGGAATGGATTTTTGCGTTTTTCACAAATTAACGAATGAGCGTTATTCCGTAACTTGGGATAAACAAAAAAAATTATTTCAGCAGTTAATTGAAAACAAGAAGATAGGTGCTGACCTTCCTCACCATTGTATAAGCGTTGAACATCCACATGTCTATACGTTTGGGTTGCATGCAAAACACAATAACATGTTGGCCACCCCTGAAATGCTCCAAGGATTGGGCGCAGAAACCTACGAAATTGAGCGTGGAGGTGATATTACCTATCACGGGCCCGGCCAATTAGTGGTTTATCCTATTTTAGACTTGGAAAAATTAGGAATAGGACTAAAAGCATACGTAGAAGGATTAGAGTCTTGTATCACCTCGGTTTTGAATGATTTTGGAATCAAGGCAGGTATTGTCAAAGGCCGAGTGGGTGTTTGGGTGGACATTGGATCGTCCACAGAAAGAAAGATTGCTGCCATTGGTATTAAAAGTAGTCGATACATCACCATGCACGGAATTGCTTTGAACGTAAATACCGATTTAAAAATGTTTAATCATATTGTTCCTTGCGGTATCATAGATAAGGGAGTTACTTCTATGGAAAAAGAATTGAACGAAAAAATTGATCTGTTTGAAGTAAATCAATCTTGGGTAAACCATTTTTGTCGTAAGTTTGGAGTTATTGTACAAAATGAAAAAGTCTAATTACTTAGTTATTGGAATCATCGCCTTAATATTTACGATGGTTACTTACAGCTGCTCTAGCTACAACGGTTTGGTAGATCTTGACACTGAAGTTGAAAAAACTTGGAACAATGTGGAAACGCAGTACCAAAGAAGAGGTGATTTGATTGAAAACTTAGCCAAGACCACAATGAAATCGGCGGAAGTTGAAAAAGGTATTTTGTCGGATGTAATTTCTGCCAGAACTGCCGCTAAAGAAATCAAATTAACTCCTGACCAATTGACTCCTGAGAATTTACAGAAATTCCAAAAAGCACAAGACAATCTAAATAGTGCTTATAGCCGAAGCATTAATGTGCTATTTGAACGCTATCCCGATTTAAAAAGTATGGAGAATTTTGCAAAATTGAACGATGAAATCGCGGGCACTGAGAATAGAATCAGTACAGCACGCACAGACTTCAACGATGCTATCATGAGATACAATAAAAAAGTTCGCAGATTCCCAAGCAATATTTTTGCCAATGTTTTTGGTTTCGAAAAGAAAGACGGCTTTAAAGCAGATGAAGGCAATGAAAAAGCGCCTGATATGTCTGAAATTTTAAAATAAAACTTCATGTTAAAAATGTTTCCATTTTTGCGCAAATTTTCCCTCGCTGGACAAATCAATGGTTCGTTGGTGAGCGAAGCTATTGCGAAAGTTGAAACATCTACGTCAGCAGAGATCAGGGTGCATTTTACTACTTGCCCATCAAAGTTATCATTATTGGAAGAAGCTCAAACTGTTTTCAATCAATTGCAAATGCACAAAACGGATAGCCGAAATGGCGTCCTCCTTTTTCTAAGGTTGAAATCAAAGGAAATTGCAGTTATTGGAGACGAAGGTATTCACCAAAAAGTAGGTGCTGAATTTTGGGAAGCAGTTAAAGAAGAGATCATTGAAACTATTCACAGTAATAATCTCAATGACGGAATTGTGAGAGGTGTTGAAGTGGTTGGTAAACAATTATCAAAACATTTTCCTCCAAGTTTCGAAAATCCTAATGAGCTTTCCAATGAAGTAACCAGTTCTCGTGGTTTTTTTTAGAATATTTGAATGCGATTTATTCTTCTTAGCTGTTTATTTCTGTTGAATCATGCGGTTTTTGCTCAGCAAAAACTACCAAAATATTATAATTATATCAACGATTACGCTGATGTTCTGAGTACAGATGATGAAAACTATCTGAACAACGAACTCCTTAAACCGTTTACCGATTCTACCAGTGTAGAAATTGCCGTTGTTATTGAAAAATCTTTGAATGGTGTTGATGTCTTTGATAGGGCCATGTTTATTGCTCGTGGCTGGAAGATTGGTGACGAAAAATTGAACAGCGGAGTACTTGTTTATATTGCTATTGATGACCGAAAATACCACATCGCAACCGCTGATCAAACTCAAGGATTGCTCACCGATGGCGTTGTTGGTGAAATTGGACGAAAAGAACTCGTTCCGGGGTTGAAAAAAGGCGACTATTTCAACGGTATCAGAAACACCGTTTATGCTTTAGCACTTACCGTCAAAGAAGATTTTAAAGGTAAAACCCGTGAAAAGAAAAAGAAAGAGGAGTTTCCTTACGCGGCAATCCCTATCTTGTTTTTCATTCTTTTTTACCTCATTTTTATCCGCAGAGGCGGCGGTGGCGGATTTTCTCGAAGAGGCTTTTACAGCCCTCCGGTTTTTTTCTGGGGAAGTGGATTCGGTGGAGGTCATTCTCATGGCGGTTTTGGTAGTGGCAGCGGCGGCGGATTTGGTGGATTTGGCGGTGGTGGTGGATTTAATGGTGGGGGTGCCGGCGGAAGCTGGTAAATGTTGTAAATTCGCGGTTTATGTCGGATTTCCAGAAAGACATCCATACTCCTGGGCCTGAAAAAGGCATCATTGAAGTCATTGGAGCAAGAGAGCACAATCTTAAAGAAGTATCGCTGGAAATTCCACGCAAATCTTTGGTGGTTTTTACCGGTTTATCTGGATCAGGTAAGAGTTCGATGGCCTTCGACACCATTTTTGCTGAAGGTCAACGCAGATATTTAGAGAGTTTCTCAGCATATGCCCGTCAATTTGTGGGCAATATGAAACGCCCTGACGTTGATAAAATTAAAGGTTTAAGCCCGGTAATTGCCATTGAACAAAAGACCGTTTCAAGAAATCCTAGATCTACCGTTGGAACTGTTACAGAAATTTATGATTTTTTGCGATTACTTTATGCAAGAGCCGGTGAAGCTTATAGTTATTTAAGCGGCGAGAAGATGGTACGCTTTTCAGAAGAACAAATCCAGGAATCTGTATTAATGTCCTTCGAAAGCCAAAAAATCACACTTTGTGCGCCTGTCATTAAGGGTAGAAAGGGGAATTATCGGGATTTATTTGAGCAAATCAAAAAACGTGGTTTCAACAAAGTATATGTAGACGGCGTGGTCATGGATATCACCACGGGCATGCAACTTGACCGTTATAAAATTCACGATATTGACATTGTTATTGACCGATTGGAAGTTAAGTCTGTATCTCCTCAACGACTGAATGACAGTGTTAAAACTGCATTAAAAGTGGGCGATGGCTACTTGACTGTGCTTGATGAAAAAGGCATTCCCTACCCTTTTTCAAAGTTCTTGATGGATCCAAAAACGGGTTTGAGCTATGCTGAACCACAACCTAACTCGTTCAGTTTCAACTCGCCTTACGGTGCTTGTAAAACTTGCGAAGGACTTGGGGTTAAATCTGAGGTAAATCTTGAATTTATCATTCCTAATCCTAAACTTTCCATTAATAAAGGAGGTATTGTTCCGGTTGGTGAATTGAGAGAAAATTGGACGTTCCAGCAACTTCGAAGTATTGCTAAGATGTATAAATTCAGCTTGGCTGACCCTATTGAATCTTTGTCGAAGGAACAGTTAAACGCGGTTTTATACGGGGTTGAAGATCCCATTGAAATCAAAATAAATAGCGGCGAAAACAAAGGTCGTACCTACGAAAGCACCTTTAAAGGTGTCATTCGAATAGTTTCTGATTCCTATTTCGAGTCAGACGATGACAGAATGCAACAGTGGGCTGAGGAATTTATTCACGAAGTTAAATGTCCGGAATGTCAAGGTGCTAGATTGAAGCAGGAATCGTTGCATTTCAAGATTGGCAATAAGAATATTTCGGAATTATCTTCCATGAATATTTCTGATCTCCACGATTGGATCATGAAGGTAGAGCCGCTATTAACAGAGAGACAAAAGAGCATTGCAACCGAATTGCTCAAGGAAATTTCATCGAGATTGTCTTTCTTGGTTGGTGTTGGATTGGGATATTTGAGTTTGAATAGCCCTGCAAAAACACTTTCAGGAGGTGAAGCTCAAAGAATTAGATTGGCCACTCAGATCGGATCCAAACTCGTAAACGTATTGTATATATTAGACGAACCATCTATTGGTTTGCATCAGAGAGACAATGAAAAATTGATTCAGAGTCTGAAAGATTTACGTGATTTAGGCAACTCTGTACTTGTGGTAGAACATGACAAAGACATGATGTTAGCCAGCGATTGGTTGGTTGAAATTGGCCCATACGCGGGCAAAAAAGGCGGACAAATCATTGCTAGTGGAATTGTATCTGATTTCTTGAAATCTGATACCACAACTGCAAAATATTTGGCTGGAAAGGAACAAATTGCCGTTCCGAGTATACGACGTAAATGGTCTGATAGCATCAAATTAAAGGGTTGTAGAGGACATAATTTAAAAGGAACTGACTTAGAAATTCCATTGGGAGTTTTTGTCTGTGTTACCGGGGTCAGCGGTAGCGGAAAATCCTCCATGGTAAATGAGACCCTCTATCCTCTTGCTCACCAAAGAATTTACGGATCACATTACCGAGTATTGGAACACGATTCCATTAAAGGATTAGAACATATTGATAAAGTCATCCGAATAGATCAAAGTCCCATAGGAAGAACCCCAAGAAGTAATCCTGCGACATATGTAGGTGTATTTCAAGAGATCAGAAACCTATATGCAAACCATCCGGAGGCAAAAATCAGGGGCTACAAACCAGGAAGATTTTCTTTCAATGTAAAAGGTGGAAGGTGCGAAGAGTGTTCGGGCGGTGGCCGAAAGGTGATTGAAATGAACTTTTTACCCAACGTAGAAATTGAATGCGATGTTTGCCTTGGCAAGCGCTACAACCGCGAAACTTTGGAAGTCCGCTACAAGGGCAAGAGCATATCAGATGTCCTAGACATGCCCATAACGCAAGCAGTAGAATTTTTCGAACATATCCCGTTGATTCACCGAAAAATCAAAACCATGGAAGAAGTTGGTTTGGGATATATAACTTTGGGTCAAAGCAGCACAACTTTAAGCGGAGGTGAAGCACAACGGGTTAAATTAGCTACAGAACTAAGCAAACGAGACACTGGAAAAACGTTATACATACTTGATGAACCTACCACAGGGCTGCATTTTGACGATATCAAACAGCTTCTTGGTGTACTTCAAACTTTAGTAGACAAAGGGAATACGGTCTTGGTCATAGAACACAACATGGATGTCATCAAAGTAGCTGATTGGCTTATTGATGTAGGTCCAGAAGGCGGTGTTGGCGGCGGCGAAATTGTGGGTGTTGGAACACCTGAGAAAATCGCAAAATTACCTCAATCACATACTGGAAGATTTTTGAAATTGGAATTGGTAACGGGTAGCGGGTAGCGGGTAGCGGGAGCCGGGAGTCGGGTGCCGGGTTATTCATCAGCCTTGCTTCCGAAACCCCAAACCTGACTTACGAAACCCGAATCCCAAAGCCTGCTACCTGCTACCTTTTACCAAATCAAGCCTTAGGCTTTTTGATTGCAGGTGGTGGTTTTATTCCGGGGAATGCCTTGATAGTTCCTGAACCGTTGGTGGTGGAACTGGAGGGTCTTGGTGTGGCTTGAATAGCACCACCGGATGATTGAGTATTTATTTCAGCACTTGATTTGGTTGGTGTGGGTGTGGGTGTTGAACTTTTAGACGGTGCTGGTTTGAGCTCGGAATTGGTGTTGTTGGTTTTGTTGATTTCGGTTGGTGTGGTTGTGATGATTCGGGTATTGTTGGTTTTAGCGTTGGTATCACACAAACAGTTTTTGCATTTACTTAAATAATATCCTTTTAATCTTGGGTCAGAAATTGAGATTACCTCTGAACGCACTTGGGGTTCTTCAAGCCAAACTGTGTCAAAAACAACCAGATTAGTAATATAGGTGGTATCTAATCTAGAGGGTGAAACAACCTCTTTCTCTCGCTCAACTGAACTTAAATCAAATAAAAATCCAAATTTGATGTTTTCAATTTTGTAATCAACTGTTTTAACATCGTTTTTATATTCGAAACCGTTGAAAGTTGATTGTGAAATATTGACAACTTCCAACTGATTTCCTGTGCGATTTTCGTAAGATGCGAAAGCGCTGATACCCGGTGCTAATTTGGCGCGAATACCCAATTCGTAGGCGAAGTATGGTGTTATGTCAGTAGAAATATTTTCAGAATTGGTTGATTCGTAATTGGTGGACGTTCTGTGTGCTTCGGTATATTGTTGGGTACTGTAAAAATTGAATCCCACCTTTGCCGCAGCGTATGGATATAGTAATCCCACTCGTTTTTCATAACGGGCAATTCCATGAAAGGTAACGGCAGAAGTTTCTAAACGCGTAAATCCTTTATCTTCGAGATCATTGTTAAAGGCTACTTGTGTTTTGGGACCTCTGCGAAAATGATTAAAATCCATTCCTAAGCCCCAGTTGAATGAGCCCAGCTGTGTTTGTGGAATGAATTTACGTCCCCCGAAAAGAAAATGAAAACCAAATCCACTAACTTTATTCATTTGCGAACCCGGAACGAACTTAGAATCTGAGTTTCGAAAACGAAGGGTGTCCCAGGAAAGATTATTGGTGAAAGATTCTTGAGAATAGTACAATCCCAAAGCAAAATCATTGATATATCTTTTGGGCTTGGAAATATAGCGGTAAGTGGGTTCGGTTTGATTCACCGTGTATGATACTCTTTCGTGTTGGCTGGCAACCACGTATTTTGCAATGCTTCGATTGGTAGATGAGATTCGAAGGGTATCAACTTTGGAATCATTCAGCGTTTGATTTGTTTGAATGAAGATTCCAGAATTTGGGGTGTTTTGTATTTTATAAGATTGAATTTGAGCGTCAACCGAATGGAAATAGGCACCTAAAATGCCCAAAACTTGAAGAGATTTGCGAATCATACAAACTATTTAACACCAAATTTAAGGATATCCCCCAAGAAAGGAGAATATACTTAACTTTGCAGGCCAGTTTATGTCAAGTTTGTCAGCCATCAGCCCCATTGACGGAAGGTATTCCAAAAACACCCAACCCCTACAATCGTTCTTTTCAGAAGCCGCATTGATTCAATATCGAGTAAGAGTTGAAATTGAATATTTAATTGCATTGTCGCATGTTTCCCTTAAAGGATGGGACTTTGGAATGCTCTTAGATAAAGCCGTTGAATTGAGAAATTGGGCCAAAAATTTATCTGAAGAAGAGATTTTAGGAATCAAAGAAATTGAAAAAACAACCAACCACGATGTAAAAGCGGTAGAATATGCCGTGAAAAACAAACTGGATTCATTGGGATTGGATTACTACAAAGAATTGGTGCATTTTGGATTGACTTCGCAAGACATCAACAACACTGCTATTCCATGGTCGTTGAAAGACGCTGTTGATCAGGTATTGATGCCCAAATTGATGAGTATCGTAGAGAAAATTGAATCTCAAGGCGATGAATGGAAAGATCAACCTATGTTGGCTAGAACTCATGGTCAGCCAGCCAGTCCTACCAACCTTGGCAAAGAATGGTACGTTTTTGCAGTGCGTTTGAGGGGTCAAATTCAACCCTTGAATCACATTCCCTACAAAGCAAAATTTGGCGGAGCAACGGGCAATTTGAATGCGCATCACATTGCTTTTCCTGAAATAGATTGGATATCTTTTGCTGATAACTTTGTGAATTTACAATTGGGATTGGTTAGAAATTCAATGACTACTCAAATTGAACCCTATGATTCTTTGGCCGCTCAATTAGATGCCTGGAAAAGAATTGGAAATATATTGATTGATTTTTCGAGGGATATTTGGAGTTACATCTCCATGGATTACTTCAAGCAGGAAATCAAAGCCGGTGAAGTTGGATCAAGCGCCATGCCTCATAAGGTTAATCCGATTGATTTTGAAAATGCTGAAGGAAACTTGGGTATTGCCAATGCCTTGTTTGAGCATTTATCAGGAAAATTACCCATTTCTAGGTTGCAAAGAGATTTGACTGATAGTACCGTTTTAAGAAATTTAGGGGTACCGTTTGGACATCTTTTGATTGCGTTAAGTAGTTTGGAGCGTGGATTGAATAAAATCATCTTGAACGCGCAAAAAATGGATGAAGATTTAGACAACAACTGGGCTGTGGTGGCTGAAGCGATTCAGACCATTCTTCGTCGTGAAAAATATCCAAATCCATACGAAACGTTGAAAGAATTGACACGTAGCAACAGTAAAATCACCCGTGAGACCATTCACGAGTTTGTAGATAGTTTAGATATTGAACAACGAATTAAAGATGAACTCAAGGGAATTTCTCCAAAAAATTACACAGGTGTTTACCCCAAAAAGGGTTAAAATACTCGGCTTTTCAATTATTGGATTTTTCACCCTATTTACCGTAGTTTGGTTGCTGGGTAGAAATGCTATTGTTGACTGGGGATTGAAAAAAGCTCAATCCAAATTAGCCAATAAAGGCATTGAATTTAAAATAAAGGAAACTTCCTTTGATGGAATTTTTGGAATTAGATTGGGTCATGTTTATTTGGGTGCCAATTCCAATAATGGAACCCTCCCACCCTTGTTTGTGGCTGATACTTTTGGTTTTTCGGTTGATTTTTGGAACACCTTATGGCATGGGCCGAGCATTCAAAATCTAAAAATAGCTCAAGGCGAATTGAATTTATTTGACTCTGCTGGTATTCAAAATTTTGAATTTAAGTCTGAAGATGATGAAGAAGTTGTAAAAGAATCGAATGAGAAAACAAACATCATCAAAGCCGCTAGAAAATTATTGGCCCAGGTACCCAAAAATTTGCTGATCAGAAATTTCAAAATTCGTGTTCAAGATTCTGCTGAAATTTATAAAGCCGACATTCAAAGTATTAATTTTAAAGGTGAAAATCTCACAGCTAATATTGAACCCTATATTATTACTGGAGAATTAGATAGAACTGACCTCACTGGAAATATTGAATTTAATTGTACAGATCCTCAGGGAAAAATTAAATTGCCTGGTGGGTACTTTGGATTTGGTAAAGCAAAATTTGAAATTCAAGATCTAATTGAAGGTAGCAACAACGAAATTGAAATTGTTGCTGATGGAAATGTTGAGAATCTGAGACTGCTTCACCCAAGAATTTCTGACACAACTGTTCAATTGAGAAAAATTGCGGGTAATGTCAAAGTGAAATACAATTCAGGATTGTTGGAACTTGACAGCAACAGTACTTTTAAATTGAATGCACTCAATTTCACTGCTGGGGGACATTACGAATGGGATCAAGGTAAAACCTATTGGGTCAACTTTAAAATTCCCACAAGCCAAGGGAAGAATTTATTTTCAAGTCTGCCTGCCGGTTTGTTTCAAAATACTTCTGGAATTAAAACGAAAGGAAGTTTTGGTTATCGCTTTTTTGTTTTCTTGGATGGGAACAAATTGGAAAAGACCCGTTTTGAAAGCGAATTAACCGGTGATAAAGATTTTAAAGTCATTCAATGGGGGTTGGCACAGCCGGCTAAATTGAATGGCTCCTTCAGCCATACATATTTTAGAGGTGACAATGCTATTCGGACTTTCATGGTTGGACCCAGTAACCCAAACTTTACCAATTTTAATGAAATTTCACCGTATGTGGTGAGAAGTGTTTTGAGATCGGAGGACCCTTCTTTTTTCTATCATAAAGGATTTTACACGGAAGCATTTAGAGGTGCCTTGATTCATAATTACAGAGCCAAGAGATTTGCACGCGGAGGCAGTACCATAAGCATGCAACTTATCAAGAATGTTTATTTAAGACAGCACAAAACACTGGCTCGAAAAATAGAAGAAATCATGCTGGTTTGGCTCATTGAGCGAGAAAGAGCGGTGAGTAAAAATCGTATGATGGAAGTTTACTTGAATTTGATTGAATGGGGACCTAATGTATTTGGAATTGGAGAAGCAAGCTGGTTTTACTTCCAGAAATATCCTATGCAACTGAGCATTGGGGAGAGCGTTTATTTGGCTTCATTAATTCCTGCACCTAGCAAAGCACGCTGGAGCATTGACTCATCAGGCGCTGCCAGTGAACGTTGGAGCCGTTTTACTGTATTAAGAAATCGTTTTCTAGCGGTAGATAGTTTAGAGTTTGATAGAGATGACTTTAAAGTTCAACTCCACCCAATGGCGGTTGAGAGGCTCAGGGGTCCACAAAAACGACAAATTGACGTTATTCCTGAAGAAATCGAGGAAACAAACTGACGAATTGACGCTATTTTGAGGGTGGAATGAGATTTGTGCGTTCGGAAGCATGAACACACAACAATTCACCATCAAGACTCAAGAGACCTTGAACAAAGCTCAGAATTTGGTTCTGGCTGAAGGTCAGCAGAGCATAGAATTAGCACATTTAGTGCTCGCTATTCTCAGAGAAGACGAGGAAATGATGAAGTTTGTCTCAGGTAAAACTGGGGCCAATATCAGTAACCTTGAAAAGGTATTAGAAATTCAAATTAAAAAGTATCCAAAAGTTGCAGGTGGACAAATATATGCATCTCAGGAACTCAGTAGGGTTCTTGCGGTTGCAGAAAAATTCATGAAAGAGTTTGGTGATGAATATATTACCAATGAACATGTATTAATGTCGGCTCTGGAAAGCAACGATGAAACTTCAAGAATTTTAAAGGATGCTGGATTTAAATTGAATGATTTAAAAAAAGCCGTTAAAGAGCTTCGTGGTGGCCATAAAGTAGATAGTCAAACCTCAGAAAATCAATTCAATGCACTCAAAAAATACGCATTGAATCTGAATCAACTGGCGCGTGAAGGGAAATTAGATCCCGTTATTGGAAGAGACGATGAAATAAGACGTGTACTTCAAATTCTAAGCAGGAGAACCAAGAATAATCCCGTTTTGATTGGTGAGCCCGGTGTGGGTAAAACAGCCATTGCCGAAGGATTGGCACACAGAATTATCAGAGGCGATGTACCCGAGAACTTGAAATCCAAGCAAATCTATAGCCTCGACATGGGAGCTTTGGTTGCTGGTGCCAAATATAAAGGAGAGTTTGAAGAGCGTCTGAAAACCGTGGTGAAAGAAGTGACTCAGAGCAGCGGCGAAATTGTGTTGTTTATTGATGAGATTCACACATTGGTGGGTGCTGGAAGAAGTGAGGGTGCCATGGATGCTGCAAATATCTTGAAACCCGCTTTGGCAAGAGGTGAATTGCGCGCCATAGGTGCCACTACCCTAGCCGAATTCCAAAAATACATTGAAACCGATAAGGCTTTGGAACGTCGTTTCCAAAAGGTTATGGTTGAAGAACCAGATACTCAGGAAGCTGTTTCTATTTTACGGGGACTTAAAGAGCGATATGAAGTGCACCATAAGGTTAGAATTAAAGATGAGGCCATCATTTCTGCTGTAGAAATGAGTCAACGGTATATCAGTGACCGATTTCTCCCAGATAAAGCCATTGATTTGTTGGATGAGGCAGCCAGTAAATTGAGGTTAGAGATGGACTCTGTTCCAGAAGAATTGGATGAACTAAATCGAAGAATCATGCAATTGGAAATTGAACGAGAGGCCATTAAACGTGAAAATGACGAAGCAAAACTGGGCAAGCTAAACGAAGAAATTGCCAATTTGAGTGTGAGACAAAACGAACTTAAAGCGCAATGGGAAAACGAAAAAAATGTCCTCACACAAATCCAACAGAAAAAAACAAACATCGAAAGTTTAAAATTGGAAGCGGAGCAGGCTGAACGCGAAGGCAATTATGGTAGAGTGGCTGAAATTCGATATGGATTGATCAAGAACAACGAAGAAGAATTGTATGCATTAACCATGAAAATGCGGGAAAATAAAACCGGAAAGGCATCGATGGTGAAGCAGGAAGTCGATTCTGATGATATTGCCGAAGTAGTAAGCAGATGGACCGGTATTCCGGTGAGTAAAATGCTTCAAAGTGAACGTGAGAAGTTGTTGAAACTCGAAGACGAGCTGCACAAAAGGGTCGTTGGACAAGAAGAAGCCATTTCGGCGCTTTCTAACGCTATTCGTAGAAGCAGAGCCGGACTTCAAGATCCGAAGAAACCCATAGGGTCATTCATTTTCTTAGGAACAACTGGTGTTGGTAAAACAGAGCTCGCAAAAGCTTTGGCAGACTATATGTTCAACAGTGACCAAGCCATGGTTCGTATAGACATGTCGGAATATCAAGAAAAACATACTGTTAGTCGACTGATTGGAGCGCCTCCGGGATATGTGGGATACGATGAGGGCGGACAATTGACAGAGGCCATTAGACGCAAACCTTACAGCGTAATTTTATTGGATGAAATTGAAAAGGCTCACCCCGATGTTTTCAATATTCTTCTTCAGGTATTGGACGATGGGCGACTCACTGACAACAAAGGCAGGACCGCAAATTTCCGGAACACCATCATCATCATGACATCTAACATTGGTGCGGATGTGATTAGGGAAAACTACGAACAACTGACTATCACCAACACAGAAGAAGTTCAAGCAAAAACCAAAATTCAAGTGTTTGATATTTTGAAGCGAAGCATAAGACCTGAGTTTTTGAACAGAATTGATGAAATTGTGATGTTTGAGCCTTTGAATAGGGAAAATATCAGAGCCATTGCACAAATTCAATTTGATTTATTGTATCAGCGATTGAACGAAGCAGGATATCAATTGGATATCACAGAGGATGCACTTGATTGGTTGGCGCAATTGGGATTTGACCCGCAATTTGGTGCTCGTCCATTGAAGCGTATCATTCAGAAAAAGGTGATGGACGAACTGAGTAAATTTATTTTATCGGGATCAGTAGATCCAGCCAAACCCATCAAAGTAGATTTGGCTGGAACGGAATTGGAATTTTCGCAGAATTAAAAATTCAACTGAGCCTGAAGTCGCAAGAAACGTCCGGTTTGAAGATTATCTTGTTTCACAAAGTCTTCATACCGGCGTTCGGCAATGTTGTAAGCACAAACCAACTCAAAGTTCTTAAATGGAATCCATTCAATTCCGAATTCCAGTTCTTTAACTTCATAGGAACGTGCATCTAATTCGTGTTTCTTGCCGCCTTTATAATAGGTGTATCTAGCAAAGGGGTGAATGATTTGTTTGTTTGGGGTTTTTATCATGTAATTAACCAATACATAACCGCCTTTTAAATCTTTCACTTCAATTGAGTCAGTGAATTTATTGAACTCAGGTCCTCGCCCAACATTGTATTCAGCCTGTAATCCAAATGGCTTTGGATATATAACCATGGTTCCCGCAACCCTTTGATCAAGATATGTAGCTGCTGGATAGATATCTGACTTATTGAATTTAACACCCTTGGTTAAGCTAGTAACTGTATACTGACCCGTGTATGCTTGAATACCGGGTTCGAAAATTTGATTTTTATATTGAAAAGGCCATGTAAAACGAGTTACTTGGTGAAGATTGTCATTTTCATCTAGTCTATTAGCGTTTTGTCCGTTGTATATTCCGTAGGCGAAGCATCCGTAATCTCCTGATCCTTTAAGGCCATCTTTAACCAAAGATTCCAGCAATTCACGCTTCTTTTTGGGTGCCCAATAGGCGAAAACCCCGATTTCACGCTCGTTAGAATTACCGCTGTTTAAGGCATCATCACGGTCAAGATTCAAACGATTCTGTGAACTTTGCATATTAATGAAGCCATAAGGGGTCTTACTTTGTCCAAATCTCAGACGAAATTCATTGTCATCATCTAAACCAAGATCAAAGTATGCGTCTCTAATTTGTCCATAATGCTGAGCAGTAGCAGAAGGGGCGCTCGCAAAATCATACTGAATGTACATATACAAACGAGGATGAATTTGTCCGGCAACTCTTAATCGGTTACGACGAATAAAAAATCCACCGTTTTCTCCAATGGAACGATCACATTGTTCGCATTTCATGTTTGGATTGGTTTCAAAAAGTCGATTGTATCTAAACTGGACATATCCGCCCAATGATATTTTTTCAAACCATTGTTTTGCAGGCGATGTTGGAGTATTGATTGGTTCTTTGAATTCTGGCAGATTTGGGATTATCTGTACTTGCGAATAAATTGAATCTGTAAATAGCTTAGAATCACCGTTAGCCAGAGTGTTTTGAGCAATTAAAGACACTGCGATAATTAACAAATGATTGAATTTAAGTTTATTAATTGTAAACATAGTATTATGCTACAAAACAATTGCTTAACATTGATTTAATATTTACCTAATTATTTTCTTTGTGTTATGTTAATGTTAACAGAATTGGAAAATAATCATAAAAAAACCGGCCCAATTGGGCCGGTCGTAAAATTCTTGTTTAAACTAGATTACAGGATACTCAAGAAATAATAACAAATTCCTGCAACTAAGGCGCTAATTGGAATGGTGATGATCCAAGCGAATAAAAGATTTCGTGTTACACCCCATCTAACGGCGCTTAAACGTTTCGTTGCACCTACACCTATAATTGAACCTGTAATTGTATGTGTTGTACTCACGGGTATTCCCATTTGAGCGGTTACAAACAGAGTAATTGCACCTGCAGTTTCTGCCCCTACTCCTTCCAATGGTGTAACCTTGGTGATTTTGGTACCCATAGTTTTTACAATTTTCCAACCACCACTTAGCGTACCTAGTGCAATGGCTGTATAGCAAGCCAAAGGAACCCAGTTTGGAATTTCTTTAAAATCAATGATCTGTCCGCTTGCAATCATGGCAGCACCAATTATACCCATAACTTTTTGGGCATCACTACCCCCGTGACCAAGTGAAAAGGCCGCCGAAGACAGTAATTGAAGTTTTTTGAACATATTGTTCATTTTGGCTGCTGTAGGGACTTTTATCTTTTCGACATACACATAGATGATAGCAATTAAGGCGAACATGGCCATCATAATATAAGAAAGAGTTATATTGTCTGCCTTTTCAAGATCTTTTCTAAGGGACTTTGATACGTCAATTTTATAGGCATCGATAAACTTAATTCTTTCTTTATCGCCCAACGCAAGTTTGGCAGCGATAGCGGTTGCTGTGGCCGAGTCGCCATTTTGTGAAAGCATCTCAAATTCAGGTTGACAACTGTGGATTTTCTCTTTGGCGGCCAACATAGCTGGAATTTTGGTTGAGTCAAAAAATGCTTCTTTTTTCAAAGCACCAAATCGAAGTATTTTTTCAACAACTTCGCGTTGCTTGTTGATTTGAATATCAGATACATCCACATGCGAAACTATATTTTTTACCACAAAATCTGATCCTTTGGTTTTATAGTCAGCTAGATAAGGTTTTGATTGTTCAAAATGCAAAACAGCTAAATCATAATTGGCCTTTACCTTTAAGTCCTCTGGGTGTTTTTTCCATTCTTTTTTGTACTTATCTACTCTATAAAACTTCGACAAGTTCTCTTCCAATTTAACGCCCATGTAGTAATCGAAAATCAGGAATAATGCCGCTGAAGAAACAGCAATGAAACTGAGTTTCAACCACATTTTACGAGAAATAGTAACCAGTGTTATGTAGGCAGATAACAGCATACCAATGATTGGTGCTAAAAAGATGAAATAAATGGTTTTCATTATGCTATCAGATTCTACAATCTGGCCGATAGGCATCATTCCCTTTTCCATAAAAGCGTGCATTACGGCTGCACCGGCAAATCCACCAATCAAAGTATGCGAAGAAGAAGAAGGTATACCATACCACCAGGTCAATAAATTCCAGAAAATAGCGGCTAAAAGACCCGCCAAAATTACATCTAGAGTAATGTAATTTTCTGCAACCGTCTTAGAAATGGTATTGGCAACTGCATGATCTTTAAAAATAAAGAACGCAGCGAAATTGAACATAGCAGCCCAAAGAACCGCTTGGAATGGAGTTAAAACTTTTGTACTAACAATTGTAGCTATGGAGTTAGCCGCATCGTGAAAACCGTTGATGTAATCAAACACCAATGCCAGCACGATAATTAAAATTACCATTGAAGTCATGGCAACTTTATTAAGCGTATTTAACGATGATTGTTTCGATTACATTGGCTACATCTTCAAACTTGTCAGTAGCAACTTCCATAACCGTATAAACTTCACGACGCTTGATTAGTCGTTTGAAATCATCTTCTTTCTCAAACAATTCGCGAATACTCAAATCAAATACATTATCTGCGTGATTTTCTAAACTATTGATTTTCACAATAGACTCCATGATTTTCTCGGGACGTTTTAGCTCGCGCAATTGCATAATAACCTTAGATACTTCGTGAGCACCTTGACAAATCAATTCAGCTAGGTTTTGAATTCCTGTATCGTTTGGATTAACCCCGTGAAATTGCATTTTTTTACTAGAAGCATAAATGTAATCAGCCACATCATCCATTGCAGTAGCTAGATAATGAATATCTTCTCTGTCAAATGGGGTGATGAAATTCTTACCTAATTCTTGGAAAATTTGATGCGTAATTTCATCGTTTTTATGTTCTAGATCTTCAATTTGCTTATTAATTGCCGTTCTTTTTTGTTCATCGGGTTCATAAACGAACTCTTTAAATTTAACTCCCATCTCTGAGATATTCTTCGCTGTTTCCTCAAATAGATTATAAAAAACCTTGTCTTTTGGGAGGAAAATACTGAGTAGATTGTTTAAAGCCATAGCAATTTAATTTGTATGCGAAACTAAACAAGAATCAAGTCTGCTTTTTACATGCAACACAAATTTAATATTTTGTTAACATTGGGTCCTAGTAGTGGGTAGTGAGTAGTGGGTAGTGGGTAGTGGGTAGTGGGTAGTGGGTAGTGGGTAGTGGGTAGTGGGTAGTGGGTAGTGGGTAGTGGGTAGCGGGTAGCGGGTTTCGGGTAGCGGGTTTCGGGTAGCGGGTTTCGGGTTCCGGAAGACTATCGACTATGGACTACCGACTATCGACTATCGACAATCGACTATCGACTATCGACTACCAACTATGGACTACCGACTATCGACTATCGACTACCGACTACCGACTATGGACTATCGACTATCGACTACCGACTATCGACTACCGACTATCGACTATCGACTATCGACTACCGACTACCGACTACCGACTATGGACTATGGACCATAGACTACAGACCATGTACCATCGACCCGGTACCCGGTACCTGGTACCTGGTACCTGGTACTAATTCGCATCCCAAAGCCTGTAAGTGCGCAAATTGCCTCGCGATTGGAGATTGATGGTGATCACGTCAGAGAATGTCACCCACATGAAGGCTTTTTTAAGTTTGTTGTATCTATATTCTTGTTCTGAGTTAAGTCCAACAGAAGTGACCTCTGAAGTGGGTTCTTGGGTGTTGTTTCTGCTGCGTAGATATTCTTGACACTCTTGGAGTAAGAGGGGTTTCTGATCAGGACCGGCCTGGTTGTGGGCGTGAATATTGATGGTGTTTTGGGAACCTTCTTTGTATTCGGCGTAATAATCGCCCAAAATCTCAAGATCTTCTTGGGTGAAGGGATCTTTAACCTGTTTTAGTCTTAAGTATTTGACATTCAGGTCAAAGGTATCCCCGTAGGGAAGAAATAAATAATGCATGTCGCCCAATACTAGCTTTTTAACTTCGTCTGGATTGTTGAATTGGGCCTTTCGTTCGGAAAAAAGGGCAGAGTTGATGAGGTTTTCACGAGCTTGCACCGAAAGGGCCGACACAAACATATCACGGAAGACTTTCCAATTGTAGAGAGAATCAATTTCACCCTGGGCATTGAATTTGATCAGCCATTCTTTTTTCTCAATGGAGGTGATGTTTTTGGCCGATTTCTTCCCTTGATCATCAGCGAAAAATCCAATGGAATAAACATCCTTGATTTTGGGGCTTTTTTTGATGATGATGTAAGTGGTATCTAATTTTACGTCTAAAAAGAACTGATTTTCGTTGGTGATGTATTGTTGTGTGATGCGCTGATAAATGATGGTTTTGTAGGCGGGTAAGCCCGAAGTGATGATTTCCAATTTGGGGGGCACCACATTTCCGTTAGAATCAAGCATTTGGGCTTGAGTTTCAGGTTTGTTGGTGATAAGTTGAGCGAAAGAGGTGGAGAAGCTAAAAAAGGAAACAATGATGATGAGTGTGCGCATAAATGACAATTAGACGGAGTTGGATTTAAAATGGTTGACCGTGAATATACAAAATGGTAAAATAATAAAAAAAGCCACCCGATGAGGGTGGCTTTTTGTTTGATTAATGTTTTGGTTTGGATTAACCGTTCATTACTTGATCGAAGATCGCTTTGAAAGCAGCTGCATCATGTACGGCAAGGTCTGCCAACACTTTACGGTTGATTTCTAAAGTACTTGCGTTCAATTTACCCATGAACTGAGAATAGCTTACACCTTGTTCGCGGCAAGCTGCGTTGATACGCATGATCCAAAGAGCGCGGAATTCGCGTTTTTTGGCGCGGCGATCGCGGTAAGCATAGGTTAAACCTTTTTCAACGGCATTTTTTGCAACCGTCCATACGTTTTTACGTCTTCCGAAGTAACCTTTGGCTAACTTCAGGGTCTTTTTTCTGCGCGCCTTACTGGCGACGTGATTGACTGATCTTGGCATATTATATTAGTTTAATGGCTTGAGCGGCACAAGGCACTTGTTTGCTCCGGCCAAAAGTTTTCTTTTATTTTCCTAAGCGCAACATGAATTTTACGTTGCTCATATCTGAATCATGAACCAATGCATCTTTTGCAAGGGCCTCTTTACGCTTCTTAGACTTTTTGGTCAAGATGTGGTTTTTAAATGCTTTCAGACGCTTAACTTTACCGGTTCCAGTCACTTTGAAACGCTTCTTAGCGCTGGAATTTGTTTTCATTTTAGGCATATACTTAATTCTTTATTATTTTTTTCCTTTGGGTGCCAGTAAGATAACCATTTTCTTACCTTCTCTTTTGGGTTCCATTTCTAATTTGGCGTGACCTCCTTCGATGAGTTTGTTTGCAAATCCCATCAAAAGCTCAACACCACGCTCAATGAAGATGATGGTACGACCTTTGTAAAATACATAAGCTCTTACCTTATTTCCTTCATCTAAGAACGCTATGGCATGCTTGAGTTTAAAGTTCACGTCATGCTCATCGGTGTTTGGACCAAATCTAATTTCCTTAATCTCTTGTTTGATGGCGTTGGCTTTGATTTCTTTCTGTTTCTTCTTCTGTTCGTAGAGAAACTTCTTGTAATCAACCACCTTACAAACAGGAGGTTCAGCGTTTGGACTGATTTCAACTAAATCCAAGCCTAGTTCAAAAGCAATTTCAATTGCTTTCTCTGTCGGATAAACGCCCATTTCGACGTTGTCACCTACAAGACGAATTTCTTTTGCCGAGATCCTTTCGTTGATCTTGTGCGGGTCTTCCTGGCGTCTGCCTCTTGGTTTAAAGTTTGGATTCATTCAGTATTCTTTCAGCCAATTGCTGTGTTTCCATTGATCCTAAATCTGTACCGCCGTGCATTCTAACTGAAACGGTTTGGCTCTCTTGCTCCTTCTCTCCTACTATAATCATGTAGGGGATTTTCGCTACCTCTGCGTCTCTAATTTTCTTGCCCGCCTTCTCAGACCTGTGATCTACGGAGGCGCGAATATCGGATATTTTCAGATATTTTCCAACTTCCTCTGCGTAATCTGCATATTTATCTGAAATTGGAAGTACAATTGCTTGTTTTGGAGCCAACCAAACAGGGAAGTTTCCTGCGTAATGTTCTAGCAAGAAACCTATGAACCGTTCGTGGGTACTCAAAGGTGCTCGGTGTATAATGATGGGGCGAACCTTCTCATTATTTTCACTAGTATAACTCAAATCAAAGCGTTCGGCTTGTGCAAAATCCACTTGGTTGGTTGCCAAAGTAAATTCTTTTCCGATGACGCTGTACACCTGAATGTCAATTTTGGGACCGTAAAACGCCGCTTCATCTTCTACCTCCACATAATTCACGCCCATTTTATCCAATACCTTGCGCACCATGCTTTCGGTTTTCAACCAAAGCTCAGGCATGTCAATGTATTTTTGTCCCAACTTAGCGGGATCGTGCTTGGAAAAACGCATAACATATTTTTCAATACCAAACTTTTCAAAGTGTTTCAGATACAAAGCGTTCACCGCCTGAAACTCCGATTCAAATTGTTCTTCGGTACAGTAAATGTGAGCATCGTTCATTTGAAGGCTTCTCACCCTCATCAAACCGAACAACTCACCGCTTTGCTCGTATCTGTAGCAAGTTCCGTACTCAGCGAAACGGATGGGTAAATCGCGGTAACTCTTGGGCGTTGCCGCAAAGATTTTGTGGTGATGCGGACAATTCATCGCCTTCAAATAGTAATTCACCCCATCAATTTCCATGGGCGGGAACATACTATCCTTATAATAAGGTAAGTGTCCGCTCTTGATATACATGCTTTCGCGTGCAATGTGGGGCGATTTTACTCTAAAGTAACCCGCTTCTTTTTCAATCTTCTTAGCGTAGGCTTCTAATTGCTCAATGATGATACCGCCGTTGGGCAGCCATAGTGGTAGACCTGGTCCTACATCGTCATCGAAGGTATAAATTTCTAACTCCTTGCCCAATTTACGGTGATCGCGTTTCTTTGCTTCCTCCAGAAGTTCAAGATATTCATCAAGTTCCGACTTCTTGGGGAAGGTGATTCCGTATATGCGGGTAAGCTGCTTGTTTTTCTCATCTCCGCGCCAATAAGCTCCAGCGGTATTCAGCAACTTAATGGATTTGATGTGTCCTGTATGCGGAATGTGGGGCCCACGACAAAGGTCTGTGAAATTGCCTTGAGTATAGAAGGTGATTTGACCGTCTTCGAGGTCTTGAATCAACTCCAATTTATAGGGATCGTTTTTTTCGGTAAAATACTGAGTGGCGTCGGCTTTACTGACTGATTTACGCACAAACGCGCTGTTGGTTTTTGCCAGTTCGCGCATTTTGTTTTCTACCTTCTCGAAATCATCGGAGGTGAATCTCATGTCCCCAAAATCAATGTCGTAGTAAAATCCGCGATCGATTGGAGGACCGATGGCCAATTTTATTCCGGGGTATAAAGCTTCCAATGCTTCGGCCAAAAGGTGGGCAGAGCTGTGCCAATAGGTTTGTTTTCCTTCGTTGTCGTTCCACGTTAATAGGCTCAAGGTAGAATCGGTGGTGATGGGCGTATTTGCGTCTACCACTTGATCGTTCACCTTTGCCGACAACACGTTGCGGGCAAGTCCTTCGCTGATGGATTGGGCAATTTCCATAGGGCTGACTCCGGCATTGTATGAACGCTGGGCACCGTCTGGAAATGTAATGACAACTTGACTCATGATTTTACAAGTTTGCAAAGGTCGTGAAATCATTGAATATTCCCAAGTGATTTAATTGCTTAACTTCGTGTATAAGTTATGAATTGGAAGTGTTTATTTTTTCTGGGGATGTTTTGGGCGCAAGGCGCCGTTTTTGCGCAGAGCGCGGACGTTGACTCGTTAAAATCAAAAGTTGAAATCAAAACCAGCGATGGAAACATCCACCGAGGAACGGTAAAAAAAGAAGATCCGTCAAGCATCACTATACTCAGGGAAGACGGTTTAGAGATAGAAATTCCGAAATACGTCATTGTATATAAAAAGAATGCAGGTGAGAAAAAGGAAAAGGAAACAGAAACGGAGCGCGCCACAGAGCACGCCAGCAGGTACCTTTATTCTCCCTCTGCTTTCCCCATCAAAAAAGGCGAAGGATATATCAATTTAATGTACTTCTCGGTGATTCAAGCGCAATATGGCTTGACCGATAACTTTTCCATTGGAATAACCTCTACTCCCATTTTGATGCCTACCCTGTTGAATGCCAAATATTCTGCGAAGATTGATGATAAACTCCATGTGAGCGTTGGCGGACAAATTGGTAAACTTTGGTTTGTAGACGAAGAAACCCTCGGCATAGGTTTTGCCAACGTGACTTACGGCGATAAAAAAGAGAACATATCGGTGAATGCCGGATACGGATTTTACACGGGCTTGGATGAGAAATTGCCTATCTTTTCGGCGTGTTATGCCCGCGAAACCTCATCGAAGGTGGCCTTCATTGCGGAGTTTTGGGCCATGTTTCCGCAGAGCGAAGGTCCAGTTTACGCCGGTGGACCAGCCATGAGAATCAAAGTTGGTAAGAATTTATTCTTCGACGTGGGAGTCTTGGGCTTGAGCTTCACCAGCAGCGGCCAATACTACAACGCTGACTTGGGAACCTATGAATTCAGAAGAATTCGCGAAACCTATACTCCTCTACCCTTCTTGGGGTTGAATTGGGGGTTGTAGTCCATAGTCTGTAGTCTGTAGTCGGTAGTCGGTGGTCGGTAGTCGGTGGTCTGTAGTCGGTGGTCTGTAGTCGGTGGTCGGTGGTCTATAGTCGGTGGTCTGGAGACGAGAGACGAGAGACTTGGGACTAGGGACTACAAACTATGGACTATAGACTACAGACTACAGACTACAGACTATGGACCATAGACTATAGACCACCGACTATAGACCACCGACTACAGACTATGGACTATGGACTATGGACTATGGACTATGGACTATGTACCTGGTACCGAAATAATTTTTTTTGATTCAGATTGAAAATTAGAAAACAAATTTTATATTTGCAGCCCCATTGGTGAGGTGGGTGAGTGGCTGAAACCACCAGTTTGCTAAACTGACGAACGGGAAACTGTTCCGGGGGTTCGAATCCCCCCCTCACCGCGAAACAAAAAGCCCGAAGCAATGCTTCGGGCTTTTTGTTTTTTAATTGCTTTTGAATCAACCTGTTTGGGGTGATATGAAGGATTATTTTAATCGGTTGATTTTAATGAAGTTTAGAAAGCCCAGTATAGTTGGCGGCCACAACCCTATAAAAATGGCTTGGTTAGAATCGTGCTTTACCAGGAAAATGTATTCACTGATGAAGATACAGGTGACGCAAACTGCTAAAATTAACAGTTCAAATAAATTTATCTTTTTCATTTTATCCTTTGTTTTCGTTATAACTGTCTACAGATGGTAATCCGCTGTATTCGCAAATGGTGTTGCTTTTGACTACAATGTGCTCCTTGACCTTTTCGTCAAAATAAACTCCGTCCGACTCCATATCTGATATGGTTCGTTGAATGGTTTTTGCCATTTTGCCTTTTTCTTCGGGCGATAATTCTCTATCGTCTTCAAGTTTTTTTAGGGCCTTAATGATCAGTAAACCGAATTTGTTGCGGTCTGCCTCGGGAATGTGATCGCCGGCGTAGACATAGACTAGAGGTCCGAAGATAAAAATCGCAAATAATATGACGATGATGATGCTGAGAACGATAATTTCAGTGTTTTGCATGTGTTTTAATAAGTGTATGTTGGAAAATTGATTGCCTTGTTTTGTGAAGAAAATATTGAAACAGACGTTGTTTCTACAGGCTCTCTAATGAACTAACATTACTGATGATTTAAAGTTTTAATTATCTTTGCAGTGTATTAAACAGGAAATGGTGCTCTTCCTGAAATAACCGCTGAAAAGCTGATGGCGCCTACAATGTGTGCAACTCGGTTGCACGATAAAAATTGTAGGATGAAGCCGCTGAGTACTCCATTGAATATTAAAGAAATGCTGCGTAAGTCAGGCCTAATCTTGGCTGTGGCTGTGAGCGTAGCACTTTTAATTGCTTTGTTTTTGGGATTGTTGAAATGGGTGGGCCTGGTCAGATGGCAGCACCTATGGATTATCTGTTTCTTGCCAATTGCTGGTTTGGTGATTTATTGGCTGAAACCGCCCCTCCTATTTTCTACTTTGATTACGCATTTATTTGGTGGATCGGCCGGACGTGAAAGCGTGGCCACTGAAATGGGCGAAAGTTTAGCAGAAAGCATCGCTCAACGGTTCAAATGCAGCAGTGATGAAATACTATTGCTCATTCGGTGTGGAGCTGCTGCTGGATTTGGGGCCGTCTTTGGAACGCCGTTGACCGGGGCCATTTTTGCCATAGAAGACAAACGCCTCCAAGACTGGAAGTTCAAGTACCTCCTGCCCTGCCTGTTTTCAAGCATCGTGGCCGATGTAGTTTGCCGGGCAGCAGGCGCAACGCATACATCCTTTTTCATTCGGCCGGGTTCTGGGAGCCTAAGTTTGATGGGCATGGTTTTATTGTCGGGGGTTGCATTTGGTGCCGTGGCGGTCATTTACGCCCGTTTGAAGATGTTCATTTCTGTGAAATTAGACGCTTTAATGTCCCCAAAATGGCTGATTCCGGTGCTTGGAAGCACAGTGATTCTGGGCATTTCTTTTTTTCTGGGGACGTTTGACTACCTCGGATTGGGGGTAAGCACTCCGCATTCGGGCGGCGTCAGTATTGGGAGCGCGTTTGTTTCGGGGGATATTCCTTTCTGGGGATGGATGATCAAACTCCTGCTGACGGCCATCACTCTGGGCAGCGGATTCAAGGGCGGTGAGATTACTCCGCTGTTCTTTATGGGTGCCACTCTGGGCAACACCCTCGCCGTTTGGATGGGCGTCCCCATTGACTTATTCGCCGGCTTGGGATTCATTGCGGTTTTTGCCGGCTTCACTCGCTCACCCGTGTCCTCAACGGTGATGGGACTTGAACTTTTCGGACTTGAATACGGAATCTACTTTGCAGTGGTTTGCTGGGTATCGGTTTGGGTTGGTGGGGTTTTCAACTTTGAGGTGTCAAAACGAAGTTAAGTTCGAAAAAGTGTGCTGATGATACGCTTTTGGGTACTTAAAAGTGTGTTGAACATACACTTTTTCGAAGATAAGTGGTGAAAAGGGTAAATTGCTTTAAAATAAAACATTAATTTGATTGATTATCAAACATGTGTTATTTTTGTAAATCAGAAACGTTTATAACTCATTGATATGATTTCGAGATTGTCAGAAAAGGATATTGGACAGAGAATTGCTGAACTTCGGAAGTTAAAAGGATTGACCCAAGAAGATTTAGCCAAAAGCATCGAGATCTCCCGCTCGTCATTGGCGCAAATTGAATTAGGAAATAGAAGTATCGATATTCTCGAATTCCAAAAGCTATCTGAAGCCTTATCATTCTCATTGGATGATTTTATTTCGAGGGATTTTAAGGCGGTTCACGATATCAATGTCCCCTACGAAAATAATCCAACGAAAATGTTTGAGGAGCGCGTTTCTATCCCAACGTTTCAGGTCGAAAAGTTTAAAAACGTTTTGCTGTACATGCTTGAGCGGTGCGGGGGCAAGCCAAACATTGGCGAAACGGTGCTTTATAAGTTGCTGTATTTTTCGGACTTCAATTATTACGAATTGTATGAAGAACATTTAACCGGCGCGAAATACCGGAAATTACCTTTTGGCCCTGTTCCTCAAAACATCAATTCCATCATGGGACAGATGGTTGAGGAAGGTCAAATACAACGAGTTAAAACGGAGTATCACGGATTTCCGCAAACGCGCTACCTTCCTTTAGAAAAGTCTAATTTAAGGGCATTATTGGCGAGCGAAAAAGCAGTAATTGACAAAGTAATAGACCAAATGAGTGATTGGTCAGCATCGACAATCAGTAACTATTCGCACAAGGACATGCCTTGGCTTGCATCGAAAGAAGGCGAAGAAATAAGTTACGAGTTGGTTTTCTACAGAGAGGCTCCATTCTCTGTTCGTAATTATGGCGATGAAATCGAGTCCGAATGATCTTTGATGAGTTGACCGAGTTCAGGAGGGACTTAAAAGTTCTTTTAAAGAAATATCGAACGTTAAATGATGATTTAGAAGTGGTTAAAAAAGTTTTACTTATAAATCCAGATGAACGGCCACCCTTTAGTTTTCGGATTGACCATTTAGGCATTGAAACATGCATAATAAAGATAAAAAAGATTGCTTGTAAATCCCTAAAAGGCAAAGGAGTGAACTCAGGATTAAGACTAATTTATGCATACTATCCAGATCAACAAAAAATTACTTTCATTGAGTTGTATCACAAAAGTGAAAAAGAAAATGAAGATAGATTCAGGATTATTACTCATTTCAAATGAGTCTATAATCATCAAAACTTATAATTTTTGCAAGTTTTGATGATTTATGGAAGTTGGGAGATTTTCGTTTATTTGGACTGAATAAACATTCCTGACATTTACTCACCACAGAATTACACCTACTGGGAAGAAATGGTATATTGCATTAAAATACAATAATATTTTAGCTGCAACTCGGAAAAATGGCCACAACATTAAAACTCGCAATATCTAAAATTGGCGATCTACTTCTTGAAGATACTATTACTCAAGATGAAGAAGGAAAGGCAATTAAAAATATTGAATTGAATATCCCGAATTACCAAAGACCTTATAAATGGACTGCGAAGAATGTCATTCAACTATTAGACGACATCATTGAAGCAAAAAATCAAAACAAAGAAACATACAGAGTAGGAACACTGATATTACATAATAATAACCCTACCTTGGACATTGTTGACGGACAACAACGTACAATTTCCTTTTCTTTATTGTTAACCGCATTTGATCAAGAAAATAACCATGTAAAATTCCTACAACAAAGAATCACCAATAACACTCATAACCGCAGAAACATTTCTAATAATTTTCGGGCTTTAGAGCGACGTATTCACAATATCATTGATGAAAAAGAACGTAAAAGTTTGTATGATTTCATCCGAGAGCAATGCGAACTAATTGTTGTTATTACTGATGATATTTCTGAGGCATTTCAGTTTTTTGACTCACAAAATGCGCGCGGCAGGAAACTCTACCCTCACGACTTGCTTAAAGCTTACCACTTGAGAGAGATGAACACCATGGAAATTGGAGAAATTGAGAAAGTAGTTAAAAACTGGGAAGACCTACCTCAAAAAGAGCTTTCTCTTCTATTTAGTGATTATTTATATCGAATTAAAGAATGGACGAAAGGGAACAGAGCTTGGGATCTGAATGAGCAAAATATTCACAAATTCAAAGGAATTACACGAAAAGATAATTATCCATACGCCCAATATTTTAAGGGAGCTTTTGCATTTGCGGACAATGTTAATCAATCTTCAATGCCATTTGTTACGGGGAGCAGGAATTTAAAACCCTTCCAATTGGATTCTCCTATTATTGCGGGTAAACCGTTCTTTGATTACAGCAAACATTATTTCGAAATCCTCAAAGACATACAAAACAACAACAAATACGAAGGTTATTTTATCAATGGGAATGAAATTGTTAAGACTTTAGATTTAAGAACTTATAAAAATGGTGTTGGGAACCGCATTACTCGATTGTTGTTTGATACGGTAATTTTATTGTATGTTGATCGATTTTGTCCAGAAATACCGTCAAAAACTGATTTAGAAATGTTAGATCAATTCGTGGTATTTGCATTTATATGGGCTTACTCACTCAGAGCTCAATATGTAAATTTAGGTTGGCTATCTGCTCAAAATTATATTCTAGGCAATCCAGAAATAACCAATTCTTTCAATTTATATAAATCCATAGCTGAAGCGGATTCGCCTTTGGCTTTATTGAGCAGTTTATCGGATTTCCTTAATCCATTGGAATTAGGAAAAATTCGCTCCAAAAAAGACAACTTAGATAGCCAAGACGAAAATCAAATTTATCAGAACTATCTTCATTATTTCAAATCCAATAAATTTTTGAAATTCCAAAATGAAAACTAATTCGCTACCTCTAAAAGAACAATCTATTTCCGAAATTTATAATGGGAATAAGGCAACCTATGAGGTTCCGATTTATCAGAGAAATTACGCTTGGGAAAAAGATGAAATCTTCACATTGATTCAAGATGTGTATGATTCGTTTCATATTTCCAAAGATAAAACCTATTACATCGGAACACTGGTGACATTTCATAAAGGGGATCAAGTTTATGAAGTTATTGATGGTCAACAGCGATTAACGACTTCCAATATTATTTTGAATGCTTTGGGAGTGAACATTCAGAATAAATTAACCTATAGAGCCCGGAAAAAATCAAATGCCACGATCAAAAATTTTCCGGATTTTTTGATTGATGAAAAAGATGATGGTATTGTTAATGGATTTAGGTTCGCAAAAGAATCAATAAAAGAAATTATACCCACAGGAGAATTAAAGGATTTTACATCTTACTTCCTTAACCATGTTCATATCATTCATTATCAAGTGCCAAAAGATCTTGATTTAAACCAATATTTTGAGGTTATGAATTCTCGTGGAGAGCAATTGGAAAAGCATGAGATCATTAAAGCTCGATTGATTGAAAAGTTGAACGACAACGATAAAATAAAATTCAACCATCTCTGGGAGTGTTGCTCGGAATTAAATGTTTACATTCAGCAGAAATACCCCAACACAGAAGTGTTTGGTACTAATTTGAATGAATTTAAAAAAGAGAATTTTGATGATTTACCAGCGGTTGATGGAGATTCTCAAACTTCAAAGATTTTAGATTTATTACATTCGAATAATCAAAATGTTCAAGCGATTGAATCTGAAAAAAACGATACTTTTCAGCCCATTATCGATTTTTCAAATTTTCTATTAATTGTATTGAAAATGGTTCGGTTGAGTGAAACAGATTTTGTCCCAACAAATTTTAATTTAGATGATAAGGATCTGATCAAAGAATTTGACAGGATCCCAGTATTTGATGAAAGGTTCGTTAAAAATTTCGGATTTCAATTACTTAAATCAAGGTATTTTTTGGATAATTACATGGTTCACCATTCAAATGAAGAAGATACCATTGAGAACAATCCTTGGAAACTACAATATTGGTATAAAGAAAGTCCAACCAAGAGATATTTGAAAAACATTGATGGAGAAAGTGACAGTCAAAGGGAACTAGTTCAACTTCTGTCGATGTTTGAAGTTTCATTTACAGCACGACAGAGAAAAAACTATCTCTTCTATTGTTTACTCTACCTAAATACTCAATTCAAAGATGTAGAAAGTTACTGTTCTTTTGTTAGTTCGTTGGCTGATAAATTCTTCAGAGATGTGTACTTGGTTTTAGGGAACTTAAATGAAATCAATGTACCCAAACCAGGTGTGTTTGACGATAATATTTTAGCTAATGGAGAATTAAATACTCAAACAAAAAATAACCAATTTAATTTTGAAACGATATACGGAAACGGCTCAGAGGCTTCAAAGGGCATTCCATTATTCATCTTCAATTATCTTGATTACAAAATTTGGGAGTTATACACTATTGAGATTCAAGGGGAAAAATTAACTAAAGGAAGTAAAATTCGTCAGGACTTTTTTGCATCACTTGGATGTAGTGATTTTGGACAAGACGTATTCAATCAATTTTATTTTTCAAGAACAAGAAGGAGTTTAGAACATTTTTATCCTCAAGCGAATGTATCAAACAACAACAGTTTGGATGAAAATAAAATCAATTGTTTTGGAAATTATGCCATGATTGGAAGTGACGCAAACAGTTCTGGATCAAATTGGAGTCCCATCAGTAAATTGAATCACTATTTAGACTCTTCGGGGAAAATCAAACAAGTCTCTGTAGCATCATTGAAGTTCATGATAATGATGCAAAGGTGCAAGGATAATTATGGCAAGAGAAATCCTGGCGAAGAATGGAATTTTGACGATATTTTAGATCACCAAACTAAGATATTGGGTCTCATAAATTTATAATTGACAAGTATGTCATTTCAATTTTTAAAGTCCTATTTGCAGCAAGGCATGAAGATGAGTCACGTGTATCAACCGGTGATGATTAAACGATTGTTGCTTGGGCATGGCATGGCCATGGTGGAGGAAATTGCGGTTGATTTGGTTCAGAATGATTTAAGTCAAATTGAATATTACACTGACCGCGTGCACAATATGGTTGGGCGGGTTTTGAGAAAAAACGGACTGGTGGAACGCGATAAAAGTATTTATCAGTTGAAAGATTTCGGTGCACTTAATAACCATGAAGTTCAGGAACTGGTAGAAATATGCGATCAAAAAATCAAAGAATACATTCAAAAAAGGGATATAACGATTTGGGATCATAGAAGGCGTAACCGAAAACCGATTGATGGAAGTATTCGATACCAAGTGTTAAATCGGGCAAACAATCGATGCGAGTTGTGCGGTATTTCTTCGGATATTAAAGCGTTAGAAGTGGATCACATAACACCCAAAAATTGGAATGGCGCAGATGAAATTCACAATTTCCAAGCCTTATGTTACACTTGCAATACCAATAAGAGAGACACTGATGACACAGATTTTAGAGACAGAGGTAAGATCTTCGAAATCCGTGAAAACTATTGTCTATTCTGCAATACCAATAGAGAAAAACTTGCAGAGAATTCTTTAGCTTATGTTATAAAGGACGCTTATCCAGTTTCGGAAGGACACGCGTTAATCATCCCAAAAAGACACTTTGATAGTTATTTTGACATCAAGCAACCTGAGTTAAATGCAGTGCAAGCTCTTCTATCCGAAACTCAGAAGCAAATCATTCAATCAGACAAATCTGTCACGGGCTTCAACATTGGAATCAACCAAGGCAAAGATGCTGGGCAAACCATTTTCCACTGCCATATTCACTTAATTCCTCGCAGAGCTGGAGATGTCGAAAACCCGCGCGGCGGAATCAGGCATTTAATTCCTGGCAAGGGTGGATATTGAGTTGTGTATTTATCGTAAATCCTATTTGATTTTGACTGAAGAATTTTAACTTTACGAAATATGCAAACGGGAATTTACGAAGAACTAATTACGCAATTGGTTTCTGAAAAAATTAATACACTCGATAAAAATTCATTTTCCATTCATACTTCCACTTTGGATAAGTCGGAGGCGGCTGATACGCTTTCCAAACATCTAGCTTTTACGATAAAAAATGCGTTGAACTTTATTAAAGGTGATCATCAAATTGAAAACCAAATTGCCATTGCGAATAAGATTATTCTGGTTCTAAAGGAAGAATTGAAACACGAAGAATTTGAGAATGACCTAATTGACATAGAAGGAACTATACTCAATGCAGTTTTTTCAAAAGTAGATGCTCAATTTTCAAATTTGGACCTAAGGCTTAAAGAAATCACCCCGTATACGAGGTTAACTCACAGTGAATTGTTCACAGGCGGGAATGTGGGTTTATCTCTTGAAAGTGAATTAAAGAAAGAAATATTGTCATCAGATAGTATTGACTTGTTAGTTTCTTTTGTGAAATTCAAGGGAATTATCATCCTCGAAAAAGAACTGAGAGAATTCACCCAAAATGGTGGACAATTGAGATTAATCACCACCACATATATGGGTGCTACCGATTATAAGGCCATTCATTTATTGTCTCAATTACCCAATACGCAGATTAAAATCTCTTACAATTCTGGAAATGAACGATTGCATGCTAAAGCATATTTATTCAAACGAAAAACAGGCTTTCACACGGGATATATTGGTTCATCCAATTTTTCGAGATCGGCATTAACAGATGGTCTTGAATGGAATTTGAAAATAACCACTAAAGAGGTTAGTCATATTATTGATAAATTTCAAAAGACTTTCGATACGTATTGGCAAAATGAAGAATTCGAAATTTATAAAGAGGAAGAAAGCAAAATTAAACTAATCGAAGCTTTAAGTCACAGTAAAAACAAACAGTCCCCCGAACTTAAAATCAGTTATTTTGATGTAAAACCGTTTCATTTTCAACTGGAGATTTTAGAACAACTAGAAGTAGAACGAACAGAACATCAGCGTTATAGAAATTTGGTTGTGGCAGCTACTGGAACTGGTAAAACCGTAATATCTGCTTTTGACTTTAAACGATTTTTAAGCACAAATCCGACTGCAAAGCTGCTGTTTCTTGCTCATAGAAAGGAAATATTGATCCAATCTAGGAGCACTTTCAGTTATATTTTGAAAGATTCTGATTTTGGAGAATTATGGGTGGATGGAGATGTTCCTGCTAGGTATAATCATGTATTTGCTTCAGTACAGACATTGAAAAATCAGATCAATGAATTAAATCTGAGTATAGATTTCTTTGATTACATCGTCATTGACGAATGCCATCACCTGACTGCCAATAGCTATAGAGATATTATCAATTATTTCACCCCGAAAATCTTATTGGGTTTGACTGCAACACCTGAAAGAATGGACGGTGGCGACATTCAAGAGGATTTCCACAACCGGATTGCGGCTGAAATTCGCTTGCCGGAGGCCATGAATAAAAAGTTATTGTGCCCGTTTCAATATTTCGGAATATCAGATAGTGTAGATTTAGATAAGGTGAATTGGGAACGAGGCAGGTATGTAGCGAGTGAGATTTCGGCATTGTATACTGCAAATGACCGTCGTGTGAGTGAAATCATCAATGCTCTGGAAAAGTATACTAAAGATATTCAAACAGTTACTTGTGTAGGATTTTGCATAACTGTGGAACATGCTAAATACATGGCATCCAAATTCAGTTTAGCCGGTTTAAAATCCGCATATCTCACCAGCGAAAACAATAATGAAAGACATACACTAAGAAATGAATTCATTCAAAAGAAAATCAACTATTTGTTTGTAGTTGATATTTTCAATGAAGGTATTGACATTCCGGAAATAGACACCGTTCTGTTTTTGAGGCCCACTGAGAGTTTGACGGTCTTTTTGCAACAATTAGGAAGAGGATTGCGATTATCAGAGAACAAGGAAAGTTTAACCGTTCTAGATTTCGTTGGTAATTGCAGGCCCGAATACAACTTTCAAGATAAGTTTAGAGCCTTAGTTGGAAAAACTTCCACTCCTATTTCTAAAGAAATTGAAGATGATTTTCCTCATTTACCTCTTGGATGTTCAATCATCCTTGAGAAAAAAGCGAAGACCATAATATTATCGAACATCCAACAAGCGATTTCACTGAATCGAAATCAAATAATTAATAAAATTAAAACTTTCAAACATCAATCCAGCTTAGAACTCAACCTTAATAATTTCATTCGTTTTACAAACATTCAGCTTCAAACATTATATAAAAAGGGCAGTTGGTCTAAACTATGCTATGAAGCAGGACTTTTGCCCAATTTCACTGAGGTAAATGATTTGGAAATCACTCGAGCCATCTTGAATAAATGGCTGGCATGTAATTCTATCAGTTATTTTAAATTCATACTTTCACTGGCAGAGAAGAACTTCAAAATAATGGATGAATCTTTTGATGAAATTGAAAATCAAATGCTTTTAATGTTGTATTATGATGTGTGGCAAGAAGCGAGTAAATTTAACTCATTAGAAGAAAGTATAGTGGCTATTGGAAGGAATAAATACCTTGTTCTAGAAATAATAGCTATAATGAATATTCTCATTGATAAAGTAAATCATAAAGAAATAGATATTGAATTGCCATATCAACAACCACTAAAACTTCACTCAAGATACACTAGAGATCAGATTTTAGCGGCAATGGGACTAAGTACCTTTGAGAGAAAATCTCCAAGCCGGGAAGGTGTTGCTATCAATGAAAAGATTAACACTGAAATACTATTTATCAATTTAATTAAATCTGAGGAGAATTTTTCTCCAACTACCATGTACGATGATTATGCTATTAGCGAAACATTGTTTCATTGGCAAAGTCAAAACTCTGCCGGCCCTGAAACTAAAAAGGGTAAATCCTATATCAACCATCAAAAAAACAATAAGAAGATTTTATTATTTGTGCGAGAAAAACACACCGATGAATTTGGTCAGCGACATGGTTTCGTCTTTGTTGGTGAAGGAAAACTTATAGAATATTCTGGTGCAAAACCCATGAATATCAAGTGGCAATTGTGCGAGCATCTGCCAAATTATTTGTGGAAAGAAGCTGCAAAACTCAGAGTGGGATAACCAAATTATCCCACCCCCTCAATCACAAACCTCTTCCCCAACAACTCCAAAATGCCGCGCCGCGGGAATTCGAAGTATTTGGTGCCGAAGAAGCCGAGATCGTCGAAGTGGAGTCCTAAGGCTGCGAAATGAGGAATGGATGAGGGTTCGCAATAGATGACGAGTTTGTCGCTCCAGAGGCCTTCGTAGATGTAGGCTTTTGCGGGAATGCCGTCTATCAATACCGGTAGTGCATGTTGAGTCACGTCTTCCTGGTATTGCTCAGTGGTGGGAACCGGGATGTCTGACATCTGCAAGAATGGAGGGGCGTCGGTTACGCGCGATAGTTTTACCGACAACTCCAAGTACTTCTGCCCTTCCTCGCCCAGCAAATCCAAACCGCCGTATAAGTGCTTCAGGTAATCTTTGTGGGGAGCCAATCCGTCTTGTATGTGCGATGGGCCAGCCACATAAACAATGGCTTCCACCCTGTGGTCATTGTTCGGGTTAACATCCCCCGAAAAAACCTCCATCTTGGCGCGGAAATAATGTCCGCTACCTACTCCTTCGAAGCGATCGAGCGATCTTAAACCGCTTTCGTTTACTTCGTAGAGCAAACCCTGTACTTGAAAGCTCACGTCTTCTTCAATGTTGGCAACGCCGCAACCCGGATATTTGCCTGAAATCTTGTTAAATACCAATCGGTGATGATCAATGACGCCCACTTTTCGTTGGGTGAAATGCACGCCCCTTTCAATCATCTGCGCGGCATCCATGTTTGAACCGTAGGCGAAATACCAGACCTTATCTGTGGAATTTAGGAGCTGGTTTCGGTCAGCGTAATTTCCGCTGGAAATGATGGGATGTCGATTTTCGTTTTCGTTGATGTACATCCAAACTTCTTCGATGGTTTCAGAGTTATTAAACTGTACCGATACCTTTTTTCGGGTGTACCAGCTGTCGGGATGAAAAGCGGCGGGTTTGTCGCTGAGAGGCAAACATCCTTCCAGTCGGTCAATAGAAGCGAGCGTTGGGAGGTCAACTTCATAAACTTCCCCCGAAATGAAAGAAATTGATTGACTTTCTGAGACGAAGGGCACCTGTCCGGCGCAGCGCATGACGAATTTGTTGAGCGTTTTAGCGTCCCCCAAAAAGCGGGCATTGGTTAATAAAGAGTGGTTTCCGTAGCTCTTGCGTAAGGTTCCGTAGACAAATAATTTGGTTTTCATGATTCAAAATTAGAACCGTGAAAATGCCTTGACCTTGAGTTGACGACGTCGACGACTATAAAATTCGAACGAGGCGTCGATCAATCGACACGCGTTTGTTTCCGCCATTGGGGCCAGAAACGAGGTAGGGCCGCGCCAAAATCTCATCACCTAGGGCGAGCATGATTTTCTGTTTGATCTTATTCACGGCATCTCTGAAGGGCTTGTCGTCGCCCCTGAACCACTGCTGAATGTTGATGGCGTTGGTCTCTTCAGTTCCAGCATCGTTCACCCGATTGTACCAATAAAGTGCGCGTTGTTTGTGATTTTCGCGGTGCTTATTGGCAAAACCCTCCTCATTTTCGAGGTACAAGCAGTAGATGGCGAAGGGCAACGGCGGAAGATATACCTTCCTATCCATCCCCAAAAAATGGATGCTCCTATCCCAACAATTCACCTCAATCGCATCGGGTTCGCGACTGATATCGCTTTTGATGCTTCGAATGGCGTCTGCACGATTGGCGGAAAACAACAGATGTAAAACGCTGGATGCGGTACCCGTGATTCCGTGTCGCTCTTCAAATATCCTTATTGCTTCTATTTGTGCGGGCGAAAGATTGATTTCTTCTTCTGTTTCGGGGGATGTATTTACGCTGGAATGGAAGTGGTTTCTATAAAAATATTCAACGGCATCTCTAAGAAATTGGGGCTCAGGATTCTGTTGAATGTTCAGCACCATCGATTGATTTACCCCACCGAAGCGGATTAAATATCCCCAAGCATCGTCGCTCAGTCGGAGTTTTCGTTTCAACAGTTGATTGGCGAGAAATGGATCGTAACCGGCCTGGAGTTCTTTTCCTAAAATATGGAGTTTCTTGGCTTTCAGCAGTCCCAATCCGGGCAATTTAGCGGTAAGATATTCGGTGGCCTCTTGCGAATCATCGAAGAAATGTTGGTCTAACTCCAACGGAAAATCGAGTTTGCTGCCCCAATGCTGGCAAGCGGATCTCAAACTTTGCAATTGAGCCTCATTCGGCAGGTATTCGGGTTTAGACACCAACAGCACCCACCTATTCTGTGAAAACAGATAATTCAGTTTATTGGATGCTTTTTGGAAGTTCACTATTGCAATTTAATGAATTCTTTATCCAAACCACAAGCCGCATTCGTCAGCACCGGAATTCCCATGGAGATGGCTTTCAAGACCAATCTGGGTTGATGCTCTACGTGGGTGGGGTAAACCACCATTTTGATTCTTGAGAAATCGCCTTCGAAGGGATGAACGTCGAGGTTTTTAAAAAAATGGGGTGCTTCGAGCTTTCGGCCGGCAATGTACACTTTGTGCGGATTTGCGCGCAGCCACTCCCTGAATTCATAAGCCCCCTTCCTGCCCACCGCCGATGCCGGAAATAAAACCGCTTCACCCCTATTTTCAACGGCAGTTACTGCGGGAAGTTTCCATGTTAGTTTGATGCATTTGTGCTTGAATATTTCAGCAATTTCGCTGTGCGGGGTGATGATTTTTTGAGCGGCATTCAACGCCTTGTTTTCCATATTTACCCAGTCTGAGCCCACCCGAAAATCGTTTAAAGTGGCGCTTTCCGGATGCAAAGAATGAGCGAAATCGAGCTTTTGATGCAACTTCTCAAACGGAAGACGGGTCATCAGCACATCGAATGTACGTCCCCCGAAAACACCTTCGGCGTATAAAAAGGGCAGCAAATTTTGGGATACTACCAGATGCGTGCAGTTCACGGGAATCTTCTTCGCGGCAGCCTGTGCAATTTTCGCATCCAGTTGGAGCAATTTCTCAAAAACATTGTTCTGTTTTGGCGTCGCAAACCTGATCGACAACGCCCTGAAAACTCCTTGATATTGAGTGTATTGCGTTTGCCTATGCGGGGCAGACTGCCATTTGTATCTGAGCGTTTTTATTGCAAAGTTGTTCTTTAAGGGAAGAATAAAAAGATCATTATTTTTTGCATTTTTCGCAATAAATTCATCGTATTCGGGCCAAACCTCGTCCAAAATATACGCTGTGACGGGCTCCTGCGGCGGCTGATGGGCCTTCACCGGATGGTGTTTGAAACAGGAAGTATTTCCACAAGAAAGGCAGTCATTCAGCGCATGCGGCTTTTGAGAATGGGTGTTTTTGCTTTCTGGGGACGTAAATTTCTGCTTGGTTTTAAATACCACCTTGAACGAAGAATGATCCATTTCAATCTCCATTTTAAAATCGACCGGTGCCTTGAATCGGAGGTCTTTGTAGTTCCATTTCACGGTGGCGTCGCGGTCTCTTTCGGCGAGCGATCCAGGAACCACTTTGGTGTGTTTGTGTCGCTCAATGATTTCAAATCCGGCATTCAGCGCTGCATCGTAAAGGGCATTAGACAGTTGACAAAGTCCCCCGCCCACATTGGGCACAATGCATCCCTCCCGAATTTCACGTCCCACGACAAAACCCTGATTTATATTGGGATTTCCCAGGTGTTTCCAGAAGCTAAATATTTGATTGGCTTTGACTTCGAGTCCGTTAAATTTCTTGGATGCAATTCTCAAGTTTTCAATTTTCCCGGCGGTAAGAATCCAATTCAAATTGTTGTCATCGGCGTTCCAAAGTTCACTCTCAGACGTAGCAATCACTTGCGTAGACGATTTCCAAAGTTCACTCTCTGAGGATGAAATGACGTCGCTGTAATGTTCACCCGCATTTTTCGAAAACCTGGGGGTGGGACTCACCAAATTGGTCATCATCCTCTTAAAAATCAACCCATTCACTTTGGCCGCGAAGATGGCAGTTTGCAGAAACCCTTTTTCGAGATTGGACATTCTAAATGCTTAAACGTTGGAATCGTTCAAATAATATTTGTTTGTATTGATTTTTAAAATCCTCAGATAAAAAACTCTTATCTAAAAAAAGTAGCCATTTGGGTAGGGCTACTCGCATCTTATTAAAAATATTTTCTTGCTGTTTCTCATCCAATTTTGATTGATTCATAGCAACAATAAAATCATTTTTCTGAATCCTATTCTTTTTACCATTCAGGTTTAGAGCCATATCTTCATTGTCAGCGGGATTTACCAATTTAGTATTTACCAAATCATAAGCGGGTGACAAACACATACCGATTTTTGATTGTTCAAGTAGAGAGAAATTTTTGAGATGCATGTCGGCATTTCCGGTTAAAAACGAAAACAGTACCAATTCAAAGAAATTGACCAAATCTAACCCTGGGGTAAGAGAGTAATTTTTAATGGCTTTTGCAATCTGTTCGTAACTCCCTTTATATTTATCCTCTGTCAGTCGTTCGGTCAATTGACACATGTCTTCCATGGCTAGTTTGGTTTTTGGGGTTCTATCCATTCTTTTGGTAATGAATGCCAAATTTCCTGAAGCAAGTCTAATTAAACTGTGCTGAGCCGTTTTAATATTCGCTAAACGTGCTAAATGCATGGTAAGGTCTTCTACTTCTGGAAGTTGAGGATAATGTTTTGTTGGTGGCTTCAATAAATATCCTCCCCACAATCCCACAATGGTAAACCTCCTTGCTTTTAACTCAGAATCCTGATCTGAAATATGCAAAGATAATTTTGCCTGAACACCGGTAACCGAAGTATGGCTTTCAATAACTTGTTGAGCCAAAGGTTCTAAATCAACTTCGTAATAAGGCAAAATAGGCGCAATCTCTGTTCCGAATATTTTTTTTGAACACTTTGGATGGAAATCCGTCTCCCTTTCCAAAAGTTCTTGGTAACAAAATAAACAACGCATATTTAATCTATAATTTCCTCGACACTTATTGCACCAATACAATCTTTACAGCAAGCCAATAATAATCCCATGCGATCCCGAGGATTTAACTTCCAGTTTTTTTCAGCGATTTCTAGGAGCCAACCTTCAGGAATTAATCCATCGAAAAAAGGAAATAACACGAGCGATTGATACGCTTTTTCGCTGAGAGGCAAGGTCAAACTTACGGGTTTCACATTTGGAAGTTGAAGATAATCAATGTTGTATTGAAAATGATATCCTTGATCGTCTTCCCAAAGGATTCCGGCTGTTTTTTCCTGAATTTTAATCATCGCTTTTCTCATAATTCATTTTCTTTTATTTCGGGTACGGCTCCCACTTGATAACCAAACAACTTTAAAACCTGATTTACTTTATCAATTCGCAAACGGTCTTTACCCTGTTCCAATTCTCTTAAAAATCGAAGTCCCACTCCTGCTTTTAGTGCTAATTCAGGTTGAGTGAGATTAACAGCTTTTCTTTTGGCTTTAACAAAGTTTTTTAATTCCATTTTATACCCTTTTAGGTACAAATATAGTAACTTTTGATAATTTACACCCTATAAGGTATAATTTTATTTTAAATTGCTATTTTATACCCTTTATGGTATATTTTTAGATAATATTACTCATTCATAGAGAATCGTCTCTATATTGTAACCATGAATAATTGGACCAACGGCCAGACAAAGCTGCAGAAGGAATTTGTATTTGAATCCTTCGATAGAGCGATAGATTTTATGGTTGAGTGCAGTGTTTTTATTGGAGAAATCAATCATCACCCAGAGTGGAGCAATGTTTACAATCGAGTGATGGTGACTTTGACTACACACGATGCAGGAAATGTGGTCACTGAAAAAGATTATCAATTGGCTGAGAAAATGGATGAGGTATATTCGCAGTTCAAGCATTAATTTTAGCCTTCTTTTTTATGAACGATATTATTTGTCCCAATTGCAAGACCGCTTTTAAGGTGGATGAAGCTGGATTCGCAGCTATTTTGAAGCAAGTTAGAGATCAACAATTTGAAAACGAGTTGAAAACTCGAATGGATTTGGCCGAAAGAGAGAAAGAAACGGCCTTAAAGTTGTCAGAATCGAACTTGAAAGCGGCGCTGCAAAAGCACATCCAAACCAAAGATAATGAGTTGGCGGAAATGAAGAAGAAGTTGGAATTGGCGGAGCTCGAAAAAGAACTGAGTGTCAACAAGGCGGTCCAAAGAGTAATTTACGAGCGGAATGAGTTGGCTAACCAATTACAATCCAAAGAGATGGAAAAAAAATTGGCTGAAAGCAACTTGAAAGAGCGATTCCAACAAGAACTTAAAACCAAAGACGAGATCATTCGCATTAAAGACGAGGAAATTGAGATGCGGAAGGACATGAAGTTGAAAATGTCGACCAAGATGCTCGGCGAATCGTTGGAGCAGCATTGCGAAGTTGAATTCAATAAATTGAGGGCTACGGCCTTCCCCAGGGCATATTTCGAAAAAGACAACGACGCAAAGAGCGGAAGTAAGGGCGATTTTATTTTCAAGGAATTTGACGATGCGGGAACTGAAATCATTTCGATCATGTTTGAAATGAAGAACGAGAACGACGGCACGGCTACCAAGAAAAAAAACGAAGACTTCTTTAAAGAGCTCGACAAAGACCGCACCGAAAAGAAGTGTGAATACGCGGTGTTGGTATCTATGTTAGAAGCTGACAACGAATATTACAACACCGGAATTGTTGACGTGTCTTACAAATATCCGAAGATGTACGTGGTACGTCCGCAGTTTTTCATACCCATCATCACGTTATTGAGGAATGCGGCGTTGAACACGCTGAAATACAAGTCGGAATTGGCATTGATGCAGAATCAAAATATTGACATCACCAATTTTGAGGCGAAGATGAATTCGTTTAAGGAGGGATTTGCGCGCAACTACGATTTGGCGAGCCGCAAATTCAGAACAGCAATTGAAGAGATAGATAAAACCATAACCCATTTGCAGAAAACGAAGGAAGCGTTGTTATCATCGGAGGATAATTTAAGATTGGCGAACAACAAAGCTGAGGAACTGACCATCAAAAAGTTGACGCATAACAATCCGACGATGAAAGAGAAATTTGGGCTGTAGTCGGTGGTCTGTAGTCGGTGGTCTGTGGTCTGTGGTCTGTAGTCGGTGGTCTGTAGTCTGTAGGCCGTGGTCCGTGGTTTACCGTCACCTGAAACCCACTACCCACTACCTGGTACCCGGTACCCGCTACCTGGTACCCGGTACCCGGTACCCGGTACCCACTACCCACTACCCACTACCCTCTACCCGGTACCCTCTACCCGGTACCCTCTCAACTGAATTCAATTTGAGGCTTGCAGACAATCTCCGTATTTACTGAATTTGCTATAAAACAAAACTTGTGGGCTTCGGAGTGCAGTTGTTCGGCTATTTCAAGAGCGTTGTCTACAGAGGAAGCGCGGTTAATTTTGACAAGTGGATTTAACACCACTTGCGCCATCCTACCGATGCCGTTCTCTCCTATCTCCAGCGTCCCATGGAAGTTATCGGAATATTCTGTAACCACGATTCCGCGATCTGCACACAAGTGGAAATACCAAAGCATGTGACAAGATGAAAGCGCGTTCATAAAGAAGTCTTCGGGATTGCTTCTTTGGTCATCCCCGCGGAAGGCAGAATCTGCAGATCCCAAGATTGGGAATTTACCTGAGGTATTGACGACAAAGTTTCGTCCGTATTGATCGTATGCACTGGTACCTGTTCCAAGGTTGCCTGTCCAGCTGATAGAGCCGTTAAAAGTGTGGGATTTCATCGCGTTTAATTTAATGAGTTTAGCTGGTTATTCAAGTCTTGCATTTGTTTTTGTATATCTTGAATGATGCTCACTTGATTTTGAATTTGTGTTCTTTTTTCTTCTGCAGTTCTTAAAAAATGGAATTCGGAAATATCCTTTAATTTCACTTTCTCATATACCAACTGCTGTTGCAAATCGCGAATTTCAAGTCTTATCTCCTCTTTTCTCCGGTCGTTTTCTTTTTTATTCAATTCACTGAGTTTGGCTCTGAGGATATCTGCTTCCTCTTCTATTTCCTTAAGTTTAATCAGATCAGCTCGCAATTTTGAGTTGGCATTTATTTGACTGAGTAGTTGATCATTCTTTGTTTTTATCTGATTTCGGAGGGATGAATTTTCAAAAAACAATATTACAACCAAGGCTAATAGCGTTACCCCAACAATTTTGAATACGGCATTCAGATTTTTTTTCATGGGTGCTGTTTGTTCACTTTGATTTGCATTATCTATAGTCATCTGACAAAAATAAATTATCCAAATATACTGACCTTCAGTTGTTTTAATAAGTTTACTAAAAAGATTGTTCACTCTACTAACCCTCATTTACTGCATTGAATAAATGCATTTTTATTTGTCTTATGTTCTATAAATTTATAGTATCCACAGTTATTTTGGCAATTTCCGTCGCCCCATCATTTGGCCAAACTCCCAAATTAAACATTTCATACGGAATTGGTACTAGTTCAGCCATGGGGAGTTTTAGAAGTGCTAGTTTCAATACCGAAAATGCAGGTTTTGCAGGAACCGGACTATCGACAGCCTTCAATATTGATTATAAATTCAAAAACGGAAATCTCGGGGCAAGTTTTAATATCAATAGTCAAACAAATTCATTTAAATCTTATGAATATGGGAATGAACTACAGAGAAACCTTAATGGAGTTTATGACGCCAACATTTATGGAGGAATCTATGTACGTTCATCATACATGATTGGTTTAAATTATGTTTACCCCGTTAACGATAAATCATTTTTGACCTTAAGACTTTTAGGAGGCGCAACCATTGGAAAACTTGCAGAACAGGAAGGTTTTTTGTACGGTTCAAGCAATTTGTGGTACGTACAACCGGCTGCCTACGCTACTTCACCAGGTTTTTCAATCGGAGGAAGTTTCAGAACTCCAATATACAAAAAAATTAATCTGAATGCCGAATGCAATTATGCTTCTTCTAGTTACGAGTTTACGAATGTGGCGAATTATTTTTCTTCTGGAAATATCTCCACTTTCAATTCCAAAATCGCCATGACCTCACTTCAATTGCTTTTGGGAATCTCTATAGATTTAATTCGGTAGTTGGTAGTTGGTACTTGGTACTTGGTAGTTGGTAGTTGGTAGTTGGTAGTTGGGTTATGACTATAGACTACGGACTACGGACTACGGACTACAGCCTTTGGACCACGGACTAACGACCACCGACTACGGACTACGGACTACAGACTTTGGACCACCGACTAACGACCACCGACTACGGACTACGGACTACGGACTACGGACTATGGACTATGGACCACCGACCACCGACTTTCCCCTATCTTTGCAGTATGATTCGCATCGGACGAAAGAGTACATTAAAATTAAACAGGCAAACGGATAACGGATGGTATTTGATTGATGCGTTAGAAAACGAAGTTTTACTTCCCAACAAATATTGCCCAGAAAGGGCTTTTAAAGGACAAGAACTCGAGGTATTTATTTACCTTGACGGTAAGGAAAGGCCTGTGGCGACAACCATTGAGCCCATGGTGACTTTATACGGATTCGGATATTTGGAAGTTGTTTCATCCACCAGATTGGGTGCATTTATGGATATGGGACTTGAAAAACACTTGTTTGTCCCCTATAAAGAGATGCACGAACGGCTGCAAGAGGGTGAAAAAGCGGTGATTTTTATGTTTTTGGATTCGCTTACAGATCGTTTGGTGGGTTCGGCAAGAGTTACCAAGTGGTTAGATAGAGAAAATGTGGAATTGAATAAAGGCCAAAAGGTTAAAATTCTGTGCTTTGATGAAAACGAAGTGGGATTTAAAGTAGTCATTGATCAAAAGTATCAAGGAATAGTATACAAAAACGAGGCGTTTTCTAGATTAAGTATTGGTGAAGAAACCGAAGGATTTGTGCGAATGATTCGTGATGGCGGTTTGGTGGATGTTTCGTTGACCCTGCCGGGACGTGGTAAAATGAAATCAACCAGTGAGGAATTGCTTGATAGATTGAAGTCTGCTGGCGGCTTTCTACCCTATCATGACAAAACTCCGTCTGAGGTTATTCAAACGGAGTTAAATATGAGTAAAAAAGCCTTTAAGGAAGCCATTGGAGGCTTATACAAGTCCCGGAAAGTTCGCATTTCCGAGACTGGGTTGCATCTTATTTAATGATCCAAGGAGTGGTTTGGCAGTGATTGCCTGACACTACTTTGATGTAATAAACGCCGGCAGATTGTCCATCCAAATGGAGTTCCAGTGAAGGGTTATTTGTTGTCTGTTCGAACATTACCTGTCCGATAGAATTGATCACCATTACTTTTGCAGAAACGTTAGAACTTCCCCCGAAATCCAAAATAGGATTAGACTGAGAGTGGTCAGTGGCCTTGATGGTAAATACCTTTTGAGTTAATTTGGTAGTAGAAGATTTTGCAGATTGGAATATCAAAGAAAAACGATTTTTCTCAACTTCATCTTCAGAATTCTCAACAATGAAATTATAAGTGGTTTTGCCTGTAGATTCTAATGGGTAGTCAAGTCCCAATTTTTTATCAAAGAGATACACATTTTGGCCCAAGGCATCGGTAAACTCAAATTCCAACGTATAGTTTTTATCTCTAATTTGAGTAAACTCAAACGGAATGGTATCGGTTAATTCGGGCAAATTTCGGGAGTCAATACTCACTTTTTTACCGTTGTTCACAAGAGCGAAATTCTCATCAAGATTCACGGGTTTGGTAGCATCTAAAGCATCATACGCGGAGTTGAAAGCTGGGTCAAATTTAACAATGACACCATCTAATGGCTTGGTATTTAAAATATTGAAGGTGTCAGATTGCCATAATTGAATATTTAATGTAGACAGCGGAGGGGTCATTCTCCACGTAGATGTCAAACTAGTGCCTTTGCTCGCTTCGGTGAAGGTAAGTGACGCAGATCCGTTGCTTGCCGTTTTTACGAAACAAGCTTGCCATGGCTGTAAGAAGCGATTGGCATTTGAGCCAGTGGTGGATGTATTGTTTGAAACGTCAACCGTTACATATGCACCGCGGGTTGACATGGTAGGATCCCAAATGTAGTAATACGTTTGATTCAAGTTGGTTGAGTTACTCAAGATGGTTTGCATGTTTACGGGAGCCATGTAAGGGTTACCTACAAGACTGAATCCATCAGTAGTTTGATTGAGATTGGTAACAGATACCGAACCTGTTACTAGAGTACCTTGTGCTCTTAGAGTGGTATTGGTTGGAGTAGGTGTATTGGTAGCCAAGCTGATGGTTCTATCTCCACGTATCATTAATCGGTAAGGAACACCAGAACTGAGTGTATTATCTAGGGTGTTAGTTATTGCACTCCAAGTTTGAGAAGTATTAGAATAGGTGAACATGGATGGGTTACTCGTCAAAGTGGCATCAAATCCGGTATTTGTAGATGTACTTCCTGTAATGTGTGTTCCAAAATTTGATACGAAACTTTTATTTTCTTGTAAATTTTGGAATATTGAATAAATTGAATTAACCGGAGAAGAAATCAATCTAAATGCTCTTCTAGCGGGGACATAACGTTCAACGCCTACCCTTCCCGATACAGAAGCACCTGACACTACACTCTTGACTATAGCTGTACCGGTGCTAGTGCTTTTCATGCGAAGAGCTGCAATATAAGGATCTGAGCTCCAAATAGTTTCAACTTCAAGTTGTCCAGAAGTCAATGTCAAACTTTCCTTGATATCTGTATGCCAGTATTCAAAGAATGCCCAATAATACTGATAATCATTATAGTTACTGATAACTTTCACACCAGCACTATTATCAATTTCAAGATTTGCCAATTGATTATTTCCACCCAAATACTGTTTTACTGTACCGTCCAATTTCAATAAAGAAGAAGTTCCACCGACAATAGAGCCTTCGTTGGATAAGTCACCAGACATGGTTAATGTTGAACTAGCAGTCAAGTTTAGTGTTTTTCCCTTGGGGATTTGCAGTGCGGCATCTACACTCCAGTCGCCACCAGATGTGAATGAAGATGTACCCGCTGCATTATCCAAAATGAAGATTTTACCAGATGCGAAATTAGTAGGTGCTGATCCAGATTCATCAGGGAAAGGTCTCCAACTAGAAATACTATTTAAAGAAGATGCATTGGCAGCACGTGGGTAATATTTGATGTAAGGTTCCCATTTTGCGTACAATGTAACATTTGAAGTGGTTGAATAAGACGCACCCGCTGCAAAATCAGTGCCTTGACCGGTGGGCTCGGTATTCCAACCGTTGAAGTAATATTCATCTCGAACAAGAGTTGAACCGGGCCCAGCAAGAGTTACAGATCCCCCGGAAGAAAAAGTTTGAATACTTGGAGCAGAACCAGCTGTTTGATCGTTACCATCATAACTTACAGAATAAACTGCTGTTGACTTAAAAAACGGCCTAACGATAAAATTCCGATTCAATGTAAAAGTCAATGGATTTGAAGTAGATAGTATAGAATCTCCCTTGACATCCCACCAATGGGTGAATTCATAGTTCGTATAAGGATAAGCTCTGATAGTATAAGTACCGCCTGAGATATAAGCAACACCACAAGTAGTGGCGCCACTCACATATCCGCTATCTGAATATTGACATTGATAACTGTAAATGGGGGGATATTCCACTTCCATGTTTCCGCGGGTGGGTGCAGTGGAACTTCTAGTGTTTAATGCTTGATCTTTATTTACAACATTGGTAGAGGCGGCAGTTCCCAAAACATTCACCCAACTTGAAGTTGAAGTATTGAAATATCCAAAAGAAGGGGTACCAGAACCGAAAGTAAATCCGGTAACAATACCCTTATTGGCTGTTTTATTCAAAAAACTACCCACTCTGATAGCGGAATATACAGAACTTTGAATTTTATCGGTTGTAATTTCAAGAGGTCTATATACCATTGCTGTACCAATTGGACTCCAGTTAATATTTTGGATGCGATCATATACTCCACCTGCAAAAATGCTGTCATTAGTCCCAGAAGCATTTCCCGTGTACAGGATATTGCCAGATGAAGAGCCGGTATTGATGTTATTCGAACTAGAATGATGCACACAGTTAATGACAATGTGAGAAGTTGTACCGGATCCCGATTGAGAAAAGTCTTCCAAAGTAAATGCAGTAGGATTGGACTCTGAACCAGATGTTCTAGCGTAGTTATAGGCGAAAACACAATTGACAAACTGCGAAAATGTACCTACTGAAGAAACGGCCGCGCCGAATTTTGAGCTATTAGCAACGTTTCCGGAAAATGTAGAATTCATCACATACACATAAGCTTGTGAAGAACTGTTTGCAGTATAATTGTGTATGGCTGCACCTTGATCAGTAGTGGTATTATTTCTAAAAGTAGAGTTATTGATATACAAATTTTTGTGATTTTCAATTCCTCCTCCTCCACCACCAGAGGCATCTGAGCGATTATTCACCACACGACAACGATCTAGGAACATATTCCCGTTATTCACTACAGCTCCCCCATAAGTAGCGGTATTGAAAGTGAACTGACAGTCGGTTGCAAATACTTTTCCATTCGCATCGTTGAATAATGCTCCTCCATGGCCGGGATTTGAAGGGAAACTAGTTCCTGAGGAAGCACGAGATCGAGTAATATGTACATTGTTCATAACCAATGTCACAAAATTCTCAATTGCACCTCCTGGTCCTCGGTTATTTTCTAAGTTTCCACCGATGATGGTCATATTTTCAAGTGTTACGGTCACATTAGTACCCGTAAACCGGAAAACTCGATATTTGGAAGGCGAAGAATTTAAAGTACCATTGGACCACATTCCAGGTTGAGCCACTGAAATGGTTTTTCCGTTTCCTTTGATCTTTATGCTTTTTCCGATGTTAAATGCAGAAGCCGCAGTTGGACTTGTAACCGATGAAGGAACAAAAATATCAGCCATAAGTTCAATTACATCTACTACCGAACTAGATGAGTTGCTAATAGCGGTGTTAAATTCCGAATATGTGTATACATAACGGGTTGTTTGCGCATTCAAGGAATGAAATTGTAAAAAAGCGAAAAGAATTAGAACTTTTGAAAAAAGTAATTTACCTATATTCATAGTAGTTTTGATTTTGTCGCAAATCTCTGAAATTACTTGTTTTGTTTATAAACGACCCCTATAACAATTTCTAACCTGGTTTCCCATAAATCGCTAATAATATATAATATCTGAAAAGAGAGTAAGATATTTTGAAGTGCCATAAAAAATCTGTTTAGTACATCTAAAAACACTTTAATTTGACGGTTTTTTTCTGTATATTCGCATGATTAAAGGCAAAATGAATCGCATACTTTCTTTGGTCCTTCTTATTCTCAATACCTTAAGCAGTTCTGCACAAACCACTCGTTATGTATCCACCTACAACGAATTGACTACAGCTGTAACAAATTCAAGTAGTTCTGTGGTGGACATAATCGAAATTCAAAACAATATTACCGTTACAGCTGCCATTTCAATTAGCAAATCATTAACTATTAAGGGAAAAGGAAATATTATAACAGTACCGGTTACTGGGGTTTCTGACGAAGGAATTAACAATACAAGTCCTTCGACCTTCAATATTTTCAATACCAGTGGTTCAAATGTTACAATTACCATTGAGAATATTACGCTTAAAGGCGGTGATTTCAACTCTGGGGGCGGATGTATTAGGAATACTGCCAATAAATTGGTTTTAAACAGTGTAACTTTATCCAACGGTCGAAATTCTGTTTTTGCTGGTGGTGCGGGGCTTTACAACTCGGGGGTTACCTATATGAATAACTGCCAGTTGTTAAGAAATTCAGCTGGATATGGAGGTGGTTTTTTAAATACCAATGGTGCTACCATGTATATTGAAAACACTACTTTCTCAGATAATAGATCTGAGTCGAGCAACGGTGGTGGCGGAGGTTGTGAAAACCAAGGCACGTTGTACATGAATAATTGTACGTTTTCAAATAACAAAAGCACAGAAATTGGAGGCGGTATCAATAATTACCAAGGAACTCTTTATCTACTTAATAGTACGTTCACAGGAAATGTTGCTTATGGTTCCTTCAGCGGAGGGGCTGTTGGAAACAACGGAGGGACCGTTAGAATTATCAACTGTATTTTTGCCTACAACTACAAAAGATCTGCGGGAACGGTATCTAGTCCAACGGCTTATACCTTGGATGATTTTGGATATAATACAAGTTCTCATGTTTATTATTCCATTTACCATTCCTCATCCAACACATTCAATACAAACACCGGAAATATCCAATACTCAGGCAAAGCTGACGGCACCGATAATACCATATTCGCAGGCGGTGTATATACTTACCTGACAGACGGTACGGGTGCGGAAATTGGGACCGCCAAAATCTTCCAACCCCATTTGGTTTCCAACTCAACCAAAACAGCTACATTACAATTGGGTAGCTACCCCAATCAAACGTCCAACAAAGGCACACAAACCGGATTTTCAAGCAACAACGGCAGTCCCGTTGTAGGTTATAAGACTCCGGGAACATCCACTTGGACCAACCTTGTAGGAAGTAATTCACAAAACTATTTGGTAACCACAGACCAATTGGGAACTACTCGTTCAACAAGTCCCACTCGTGGATCAGTGGAATCTGAAATAGCTACCGTGTACATGCTGAAAGTGCTAAAAAGCACAAACGGTACTTCTACTGGAGGTTCTTTGTATGGGGATGTCTATGAAAGCGGAACCCAGATTACTTTATCGGCTGCGCCTAACTCAGGATATCAATTCGACTATTGGAAAAATACCTCAACTGGTAGCAGTTTTTCTACAAGCAATCCGTACACATTAACTTTGAATTCGGACTTAACCTTAGAACCCATATTCAAAGTTGCTGCAACTACTTATACCGTGACCTATTTTGGAAACGGTGCAACATCAGGAACAGCTCCTAATTCTCAATCATTTACTTCAGGATCTATTACATTAGCTGGACAAAACACCTTAGTAAAAGACGAATATTACTTTGATGGTTGGAATACACAGCCAAGCGGCAGTGGTACCAATTATGCTGCTGGGGCCAGCTATTCAACCACGTCTAATTTGACTTTATACGCCAAGTGGACACCTTATGTGAAATATTACATCAAATCAGGTAGCACCAGTTCCTTGACTAACACATCAAACTGGACCGGTTATCCTGATGGAACAGGTGGTAATCCCACAAACTTTGGGGCTGATAAAATTTTCATTTTAGATAACACTGCAGGTAGTACCACATTTACAACGGGAGCTAGTTGGAGCGTTGATGGCGCATTGCAAATTCCAGCAGGAAAAACGCTAAATATTAGCATAGGAACATCAGTGACGCTGAATGGCGATATAATTAATTCAGGCACAATAGTTGGAGCATCTGGATCAGATTTGATTTTAAGCGGTGCTAAAGCCCAATATTTGGGAGGGGTTAAAAATCTTCAAGGATTGGAAATTGATAACCCTGCAGGAGTTACTCTTCAAGGAGAAACAAACGTATTCGAAGCATTGACTCTAACTGACGGAGTATTAACTACTGGCGGACATTTAACATTTAAAAGCAATTCTTCTGGAACTGCAATTGTGAATCCTTTGGGTTCAACCGCTTCCATTTCTGGAAACGTAACCACTGAACAATACATACCTGCTAAACGTGCTTTCCGTTTTATAAGTCCCACGGTAACAACAACTACCTCTATTTTCGCCAATTGGCAAGAATCAGGTAGTTCTTCATCGGGTTTTGGGGTTCATATCACGGGTTCTACCACAGGCGCTAATGGGTTTGATCAAACACTAACGGGTAATGCCTCTTTATATACTTTTAACAACTCCACTCAAACTTGGAGCGCAATTTCAAATACCAATTCAAATACATTATCTGCTGGAACTCCTTACAGATTGATGATGCGTGGTGATAGAACGGTTAGTTTAGCGACCAACACTCCCACCCCAACCAATACAGTTATTCGTGCTACTGGAACGTTGTTTACAGGTTCAAAAGTGGTTTCTGATTTTAATTCCACAAACGGTAATACCAATTTTGTAGGTAATCCCTATCAAGCTCCTGTTGACATGGGGTCAGTATTGAATAATTCAACGAATCTTTCTAAAACCACACTCTATATTTGGGATCCAAGATTGTCTACCCGAGGCGGATATACCACGGTTGATATCAGCAACAATACCTCTACTGGTGGATCTGCTGCTCGTAAGTTTTTACAACCGGGACAAGGATGTTTTGTAGTGAGCAGCGGCGGAAGCGCATCGTTGACTTTCACTGAAAGCAGCAAAGCAACTACATTGACCAGTACTTGGAGAGCTACTCCGCCTATGGGAATGTACGATGTTCTGTTGTACCAAACTGATTCGCTCAACTCAAAAGCAATGCCCGCTGACGGGGTATTGATTTATTTCGATACGCTGTACTCAAACGATGTAAAAGACGAAGATGCCACTAAATTCAAGAACTTGGATGAAAATATGGGCATCGCCAATCAAGGCAAATTACTATCAATTGAGAAACGCAACATCCCTCAAAATGGAGATAGCATACATCTGAATATTACGCAATATCGCGATTCAAAATACACTTTTGTTGTAAGTCACACCGGCGATTGGAATGTAGAAGGTTACATTCTTGATAAGTACCTCAATTCATTGACTCCATTAACGAACAACGGCAAGACTGAGTATTCCTTCTCTATCACAGCCGGAACAGAGACTGCCAATGCAGACCGTTTTAGCTTGGTATTTTTGAATTCGAGCAGCTGCTTTGACCTGTCACGCGGTAATTGCCAAATAAGTCCTAACCCACTTGCTTCTGGTGCAGAAGTTCAATTGAGTTTGTTGGGTGTAAATAATGCAGATGTGAAATATGAACTGTATTCAGTAACCGGCAGTTTGATTTTCAATGGCACACAAAAAGCCACCGATGGAAAAATAAACGTTCAAATGCCCGAACTACCCGCTGGAGTTTACACTTTGAGAGCCACCGCTAACGGCAAGCAATTCACTCAAATTCTACAGATTAAATAAGTATTTAATCTTCGGGATGTTCCAGGTTTTTCAAAATTTGATCTACGTCTTGTTCGGTTTGGAATAACTTGGCTTTGCAAACCTCTATGAGTTCGCTGGCACGCTTGACTTTCTGAGAAATCTCGTCTATTCCAATTTCGCCCGCTTCAATTTCTGAAACAATCTCTTGAAGTTCGTTGTATGCGTCTTGATAAGTCATATTAATCGTTTGTAATGTTTGTAATTGTTGATGTAATTTTTCCCTCGGCCAACCAAGTGGTGATCTCCTCTCCTGGTCTTATTTCCGCCACTGATTTTAGGGGTTTCCCGTTGTGTAAGGTCAACGAATATCCTCGTTCTAAGAGTCTTTTAGGGTCTAAAAGCTGCAGGTTCTTTTGAAGCCAATCCAACTTCTGGTTCTCCTGTGCCTTTTGTCGATTCCAAGCATTTTTGAGGTTGTTTTTTATGTTTTCGAGGGATGTTTTTTCTTGGGACATTCGACGGGGGATGTTTTTCTGAATCGATTCTACCCATCGGTTCAACCGGGTGTATTGCTGATTGAGGTTCATTCGTGTGTTAGCTCTTAATAATCCGGCTGAGTTAGAAAGTGCGAGTTTTTGATCGTCTAATAGTCCCAAAGAAGCGTCCACCATATTATGAGAAAGTCCATCAATTTCGCGTTCAAACCACTCCATCTTTTTGAGCAGAAAATCAGCGAGATCCGTAGGAGTAATGCCCGAATAATGACTGACCATTTCCACCACGGTGAGATTGGTAGAGTGTCCAATTCCAGAAAGCACCGGAATAGGGAATTCTGCCACTTTCTTGGAAATCTTTATATGATTGTAGCAAGTAAGTCCAACATCGCCTCCACCTCCCCGAATGATGGCTACCGCATCAAACTGGTTGAGTTGCCTTTCAATTTGCTGCAAGGCCAATTCAATGCTTTCCACCGCCCTATCACCTTGCATGGTGGCGGGAAATACCTTGATTTTAAAATAATATTGGTGTGTGTTTCGGGTGAGTACGTTGTAAAAATCGGAGTATCCTTGACTGCTTTCAATGCTAATTACCGCCAACCGATTGGGCACCAACGGAAGTGCTTTTTGCTTATTCAGGTTGAAAAGCTGCTGTTCTTTGAGCCATTGAATGTTCTGCAATTTTTCTTTTTCCAACTCACCCAACACAAAAGAAGAGTCAATATCCAAAATTTGAAGGCTGAGTCCATACATTTCATGGAAAGTAATTCTAACTCTAATTAATGCGGTGATTCCTTCTCTTAGAGGTTCTTTTATTTTGCTTCGGAAGTCTTGGTCTATTCGTTCAAAATCGCTCTTCCAAAGTGTTGCCCGCATTTCAGCAACTAACTTTCCGCTTACTTTTTCAACCAACTCAGGGTAAGCATGTCCAGAGTGTTTTTGGATGCCCAATTTGTTGATTTCGGCCTTGACCCAAAAATCGGACTTAAATACGTCTTGCACCACCGACTTGATTCGGGTGGTGACTTCAGAAAGTGTGAAGAACTTGGGACTAGACACAGTGCAAACTTAACTTAAATTTGCTTTGTGGAATCCATCTCGGTGGCAGATATTGCTCTTGATATTGTTGAAAATACGCGGAGAAACGTGTTTTTAACGGGGGAAGCGGGCACGGGCAAAACTACGTTTTTGCGAAATTTTCTAAAAAACACCGAAAAAAAGTGCGTCGTTGTGGCTCCCACGGGCGTTGCGGCTATCAATGCCGGAGGTAGCACCATTCATTCCATGTTTGGATTGCCGACCCGAATGTTTCTACCCACCGTTGAGACTGTTGACCCCAATGTGTCTCAGAGTATTCCCATGCTTCAGAGCCATTTCCACTACCCTCGTCCCAAATTGGATATTTTCAAAAATCTAGACCTACTGATTATTGATGAAATCAGTATGGTTCGATGTGATTTGTTTGATGCCATTGATGAGTCCCTCAGATTCAGCCGCAGAAGCAACCAGGCCTTCGGTGGTGTTCAAATCTTGATGATTGGAGACCTTTTTCAACTACCGCCAGTGGTTCGTCCTTTTGAAAAAGAATTATTAGACGTTTATTACAAGTCAGAATTCTTTTTTGATTCACGCGTCTATGATGAACTGGGTGTTCTCCAATTAAAACTGAATAAAGTCTACAGGCAATCTGATAAATCTTTTGTGGGACTTTTGAACAACATCAGAAATGCAACTCTCGAGCAAGGTGACTTTGAAACCTTACAAGAACGATATCAACCAGATTTTGAACCCGATGAGGATGGATTTGTAACACTTTGTTCACACAATGCAACCGCAGATACCATCAATAAAACCAAACTTGAAAATTTACAAGCCGAAGAATACCGTTTTAACGCTGACATCAGGGGAGATTTTTTTGAAAGTCAATATCCTATTGACCCCTTACTTAAAGTGAAGGTAGGCGCTCAAGTTATGTTCGTGAAGAACGATGTTTCAGGAGACAAGCGATATTACAACGGTAAAATTGGCATAGTAACCGAGGTTCAAGACGACAAAATCTTTGTAGAAGACCCTATAAAAGGCACATTGATTGAAGTAGTCCGTGAAACGTGGCAAAACCTTAAATACCAATACGATGCCGTTAAAGATTCAGTATCGCAGGAGGAAGTGGGCACTTTTAAACAGTTTCCCTTGAAATTGGCTTGGGCCATTACCATACACAAGAGTCAGGGTTTAACTTTAGAAAAAGTCATCATCGACGCGGAGCGGTCATTTGCACCCGGACAAGTATATGTGGCCTTAAGTCGAGCTGTAAATCTGTATAATTTGTATTTAAAATCAGGGATAACAGGACGCAATATTTTCTTAGACCCACGAATTGTAGAATATTCTCAAAACAATGCACCAGTAGATGAACTTCCCGATATCCTCGAAAAAGAAAAACGCATTCATGGAAAAGAGAAATTGCTGAACCGCTTCGAATTTGAAGTCCTTCGAGACAAAACAGCGGGTTGGTATTCAAAATTAGCTCGCCGAAACGAGGGAAAAGTACCTACAGACATTTCGAATTACTATGAGAATTGTTTGCGAAAATCGCACGAATTGGAGTTGATCATGATGAAATTCAGGCGCCAATTGCAAGATATTTTCAGGGAACACGAAGACAACGAAGAGGCCTTACATGCAGAGATATTGAACCGAGGAGAGAAGGCCATCGGTTACAGTCTTCAACAACTATCTCAACACATGTTGATTCCTGGAATAAAGCTCTTGGAGGCATATAAGTCCAAATCAAAAACCAAAAAATGGCAAACGGCCTTGCAAGAATTGATTGATTTACAATTGGGCAAACACGATCAACTCAAAAACATTCATTACATCAACATCCCTCTTCACCCAGAGAAGGTAAGTCCTCCAATCATACAGCCGTGAATTTAATAAAAATCATCCTTTCATTTTCATTTGCCACCCTTTCAAACATGGGTTTGGCTCAGAAATTAGACTTCAAACAAGCGCAAATGATCCTGTTGAATAAATCGCTCGAAGAAACCTCGGGATTGTGTTTGACAAAGGATGGTTTATGGAGCATCAACGATAGTCACAATCCTTCTGAAATTCACTTGCTTACCCAACAAGGACTTGACAGTCAAACTAGTAAGGCCTTCCCCATTTCAGAGAAGAACATTGATTGGGAAGCCATAGAAACTGACGGACAGCATCTTTTTATTGGGGATTTTGGCAATAACGCTGGTGCGCGCAAAGACTTGAGAATCATTGAGCTTGAATTTGATAGCACATTGAAAAAATTTGAGGTGAGCCATATTTTCAATTTCAAATATGAAGATCAAACTAATTTTGAAAAACGCAAACTTCACAACTTTGATTGTGAGGCTTTTCGCATTACAGATTCGAGTTTTCAACTTTTCACTAAAAACTGGGCCAATTTGCGCTGTAATATTTATGAGTTTCCACGAACTCAATCTAAAGACAGCGTTCAAGTTGCGCATAAAATCGGCTCTTTCAACCCGAGGTTTTTAATCACCGATGCTAGCTTTTTAAATGGTCGGTTGTTTTTCTGCGGATATTCACCCTCAGGAAATCAATTCATTGCCCAATTGAACGATAAAACCTTCAAAAACTTTAAGCGCACCAAACTACCCTATAAACCGGCACAATTTGAGGCCATTCAAGCAACACCTGATGGAGTCTTCTTATCAACTGAAAGTCGCAAATCAATGCCAGCAACGATGGTATTTTGTACATGGACTATGGTACCTGGTCTCCGGTAGTTGGTACATGGTACATGGTCAAGGGTCGAGGGTCGAGGGTCCATAGTCGGTGGGTTCTCTACCCTCTACCCTCTACCTGGTACCAAGTACTATGTCCTACAATTTAAACCCAATCCCGCCCGAAGCGTAATTTGGCTTGATATCAGTGGTAAATTCGGCAACATCTTCGAAAGTTAGGGTTTCTACGTCGTTGTCTTTTCTGTCAGAGGCATCTATACTTGCCAACCTCAAGTGCTGATTTCGGATGGATTCTTCTATGACTCTGCGCACCGCTCGACCATTACCGAAGTATTTATCGCGGGTTTTGTACATAAAGTCAATATACTTCATCAAATGATCAGCTGCTTTGGGTTCAGGAGTGATATTTTGGTCTTTTAATTGATTCATAGCAATCACGTATAAGTCTTCGGCGGTGAAGTCATCGAAGTGGAAAATACGATCGAAACGAGATTTTAAACCGGGATTACTTTCCATGAAACGTTCCATATTTTGAGAATATCCTGCAGCAATTACAATAAATTCACCGCGCTGGTCTTCCATTCTTTTGAGGATGGTTTCAACCGCTTCACGACCATAATCACTTGACCCACCGTCGGTTAGGCTATATGCCTCATCAATAAACAATACGCCACCCATCGATTTATTGATCATATCCGTGGTTTTAATGGCTGTTTGTCCAACGTAGCCACCAACTAAACTTTGACGATCGCATTCAACGAGATGTCCGCGCTCTAGAATGCCCAATGCTTTGAAAATTTGAGCCAAAATACGAGCAACGGTTGTTTTACCCGTACCAGGATTTCCAGTGAAAACAGAATGTAAAGAGAATGTTTTACGCACATCTTTACCAAGGCTCTTGTAAAATCTCACCAGTTTAACGAGTTCTTCGATTTCCTGCTTCACCACCCCTAGGCCTATCATGCCTTTCAATTTATTGAGGCTTTCTTTTAAAAGTTCTTCATCAATTGGAATGTCTGGTAAAATGCGTTGTTTTTGAGCGAAAATCTTTTCAAAATCAGCCTTTTCTAAAGTAGAAAGTGTTTGATTATCAAGGTCTTCAGGGTGCTCAGTTTTCATGATTCTAAGTCCCAAATTGATTTTGGCCTCATCAAGCATAGAATTCACTAAACGGGCATTACCAAAGAATCGATCTCTATCTCTGTAGCTATCTACTAAAAATTTGCTGAGTGCTTGTTTGGCTGATTCCGAAAAATTAACACCTCTTTTTTGAGATGCAAATTCAGCAATTTGAACCAACTCCTGCGGCGTATAATCTGGAAATTCATATTGCACTACAAATCGGCTTTTCAATCCAGGATTGCTTTGCAAAAACACTTCCATCTCAGACGGATAGCCTGCCACAATTATAGCAATATCATCTGCATCCGAAAGTTCTTTAAGTAACACTTCAATGGCTTCTTTTCCAAAATCTTTGCTATCATCATCGGCACGAGCCAAACTGTATGCCTCGTCGATAAACAAAATACCGTCTTTGGCTTTTTTGATGGCTTCCTTCGTTTTGGGAGATGTTTGTCCGATATACTCGGCAACCAAATCGCCTCTATCCACCTCGTGAACGTGTCCTTTTTTGAGGAGTCCCAGTTCTTTATAAATCTGCCCTAGAAGTCGAGCTACAGTGGTTTTACCGGTACCTGGGTTTCCCTTGAAAACAGCGTGAAGATTTATACGGTCTGTTTCTTCAAATCCTTTTTCTTTTCTGAGGGACACAAACCTCAGATAGTCTGAGTATTCGCGTATTTTTTGTTTGATAGGTGTAAGTCCAATAAGTCCATCAAGCTCTTTCATTACCATTTCGAAGCTTTCTTTGGGATCCTTTAGGGGTTCAGTTAATTCTCTACCTTCGAGAGCTTGCAAAGACTGAAACTCTTGATAGAAAGCATGTTGAGGAAATGGACTAAAATCTGATTCATCAGCTTCCACAAAATCGTCGCCAATTTCAAATGGGATATGTGCCATCATTTCGCTCATGAAAATGATTTCGATAAAATACTTCCCACGTCCCCAAGAACCTAAAGTATCACTGCCGTATCCAACAGAAATGTTTATGTTATCTTGATCAGGTTCAATGAAGAATATCTTATTCACTCTGCCTTTCAAGTATCCAGAGTTGGTTCTGAAATTAACAATGAGTTCAATGGGAAGCTGAGAATGCCTGCGGGTTAAATTTTCTGCACTGATTTCAGCCCAGATATATTTCGTATGAAAAGCATTAAAGATTTTGTAGAATTTTTTCTCAGTAGCACTGAATTGATCAGAGCTGCCTTCAAAAAGTTTAACAGTTTCTAGTTTAAAATAGGGATTCCTGCCGGGTTTGACTACCCCAATATTTTCAACATAAAAAGATTTTGAGGCAATTTTATCTTCGCCAACATAAGCTTCCCACCGGTAGATTCCGGCCTTCCAGTAGGTACCTGGCATTTTAACTCCCCAACCCTCTCTGATGTAGGAAACATTCTCTTCTTTAGGAATGAATCTGTCACACGGGATGTTGCAAATTTCACTGTTCTTCTCATCAAAGCACTTGAGGTGCATTTTAAAGGTCCAATCTTCTTCGTCGTATTTCTTATTAAAAATACTGACCTCGCAGTATACAAAAGTTAATTCGTCTTGTTCAAAAACGCTTCTATATTTTTTGGTATTATCAGCCAACCATTCAGTAGAACTGTAGGTTTTTATTTCTCTTAATTTATAGTAAGATGTGTTCATTTATATCATTTAAAGCGTGTACGATAAGCCAGTTGATAGTCCAACAGAGTTAAAACCGACCCCCAAATTAATCATGTACCCCAGTTTTCTTATGGGTTTTATGTTCAAGGTATGTTTAAATCCGATTAAGTTCAATTGAAATCCTTCATTTGCCGTACTCACATTATAGGTAGGAATATTTCCTCCCGGACCTTTAGTCACATTGGTTTGAATATTGACGTTGGAGACACCCACCGCAAATCCTGAGTATAATGCAAATGTTGATTTCTTTCTAGTCCTCTTTAACCAAAAATAATCAAAAGACCCCATGAAACTATTGAGTTTTACTCGGTAATTAAATTCTGTGATATCATCCGGATTTTGAATGCCAGGATAGATCAAAGTGGGAGTTTGAACCGAAGAAACACAATAGGTCAAACCAATGGCAATCTTGTCTTTAACATGAAATTGATATCCCAGAATTGAAGGTGAATTGACCATCATTTGCATGTTGCCGGTACCTATTTCGGGATAATCAGCTTTTAGTTGTTCTTGAAGATTATCAGCGATTTGTTGTTGAACAAAATCACCTCCACCTTGATAATAAAAAGTAATGCTGCCAGGATTAAAGAAATCAATTTTCGCAAGGACAACTTCTTTTGTAATTGCACTTTGCACTAATTGTTTTTGGGGATTTGCATTGATAGAATCTGTTTGTGCTGAAACTATGTTTGTGAATAAGCAAACGGTACTTAGCAATATTTGAGTTTTCATAGAGTTTATAGGTTGGAAAATTACAATTTTTTGTGTTGCAAACGATTGACTGACGAAAAAATGATTTTGAGAAATTTTGTTTGAAATTGAATTTGAAAACATTATCTTTGCACTCCGTTTCAGGAAAGACCTCGTAGCTCAGCTGGATAGAGCAACTGCCTTCTAAGCAGTAGGTCACAGGTTCGAATCCTGTCGGGGTCGCTTCAGACAGCGGAACGGGGAGTAGCGCAGGCCGGTAGCGCACCTGGTTTGGGACCAGGGGGTCGCAGGTTCGAATCCTGTCTCCCCGACTTTTAGAAACGAAAAAAGGCGGTTACAGACCGCCTTTTTTATTGTTTAAAATATTGATTACAAACGAGCTAAAGCTTCATCAATCTTTTCAAAACTTGGCAATTCGCCTGCATTTTCCAATACTTCTGCGTGTTGAACTACCCCATTTTTGTCAATGACAAACGCTGCTCTTTTGGAAACACCTTTCAATCCTAAAATCCAATCTTCATAAATTGAGCCGTAAGCTCTACTCACTTCTTTGTTGAAGTCAGAAAGCAAGGTAAAATTCAATTTTTGATCTTCCTTAAATTTAGCCAACGTGAAAGGTAAATCTACAGAAACGGCCAACACTTCTGCATTATCATTGCTGTAAAGATGAATGGCATCTCTTACTGTACACAATTGAGTAGTACAAACGCCGGTAAAAGCGGCTGGGAAAAAGTGCAGAATTACATTTTTTCCAACATAATCGCTAAGTTTTACTTCTTTAGTTTCTGAACTGATCAGGGTGAAATCTGGGGCTTTATCTCCTATATTGATTGACATGATGCAAAAATAACAATGAAATCGGGGTTTGGTTTTTAATCGGGTATCAGGTTTTGGGATTCGGGTCACAGGCTTCAGATATGATTCGTCACCCGAACTTAGTCTCTAGTCTCTAGCCTCTAGTCTATAAATCCCGTCACCCTAATGTCATTTTGAGCAGATGTTATAGAAAATCAGAATTTTACATTAATCCTTTGGTAAATTTACGGCGTCTACATGTTTATGATTGGAGTGCAAAGAAAACGAGCTGTATTGATTTTGAGTTCTACCCTACTTTACGTATTAGAATCTTGGTCTCAAGGTGTTTGCTATCAATATATCCAAAGAAAGTATATTCGATATCAAGAAAGCGCAGCATCCACGGTTCTTACCTCTATGAATACAGTTGCAGTTAGTAATAACGGAAAATATATTTACGCTGGCGGAAATGGAACCGTAAGAAATGCAAACAATACCGATAATTGGTTGATGCAATACAATGACACGGGTAAATTGATACGTGCATTAAAATTTGGGGTAACAGGTACCAACAATAGCGAAGTTACTACAGATATTCAAACGTTGAGTTCAGGTTCAATTTTGGTTTGTGGCAGCACTAGGTTAACCACTTTAGGCACGACCACCTTAGGATTTATATCTTTCATTGATGCCACTGGAAAATTAAAATGGACCAAAAGAACCCCCAGTTTTAACAGAAATAATGCCAACGATGAGTATAATTCCATCTATAAATATTCTAACAACTCATTTTTAGTTGTTGGCAGTGGAAGTCAACAAACTGGAAAGCAGAATATTATTGCAACGTTGATTGATAGTTCAGGAAATACAACTTGGTCTGTAAACATTGATCTAGGAAATAATTCACATGAAGCTTTAGGTGCCACTAGGGTTGGTTCAGAATGGGTTATCACCGGGTGGGCTCAAAGTACCCAGATTTATCCATTTGCGGTTTTTTTAAACACATCAGGTGCAGTGCAGCGCACATTTAAAGGCAATTCAAATGGGCAAAATAGATTTGGACGAAGTGTTGCTGCCAATCACGGCATTATTTATACCTTGGGTAGCACGGGCAATGGATTAACCTCTCAAACGTTGGTTACTGCGTTTGATGTCAATGGCAACCGCCGTTGGAGCCGGTCTATTGGAGCCAACAATACTCAAGAAATAGGACATAATATCATTTTGGAAGGCAACAGCCTCTGGATATCCTCTAAAAGTCAAACAATAACCAACCACCGTACACTTTTATACCAATTGGATACAGCCACAGGTACCACAGTAAGCAATCCTAAAATCCTATCTAACGGAAACTTGAATTTTACCAATTATGATAATGCCCGTGACTTTGAACCTCTAGCAAAAGGCGGTATATCCGTTATTGGTCTGGATAATGCTGCGGGAATTCATGGGAATTTGATGATTAATTCTCCTTGTCAAACCAACTGTGGTACTGCTACTGCCACAATTCTAAACGGTGCTGCAAATTGGACATGGACAAATTCAACAAATACCACAAACAGTACGGGAAATTTAGGAACGTTAAATTTTGACACATTGACATTTGGAAATTCGGTCACTGTAAATTGCAAGCAAGATTGTCCAATGCCTGTCAAGGCAACAACGTCACCCCTTCTCATTTGCCCAGGCAATACATTTATCAATATTGCAGCGGGTCAGCCTTTAGGTGAATCCTATCTTTGGAGCGATGGCAACAACAATTCTGCAAGAAGTTTTTTTAATGAAGGAACTTACTATTTAACCACATCAAATCCATGTGGTAGTAGAGAAGATACTGTCGTTGTAGTAAAAACAGGCGCACCCGTAAAACCTAGCAATCTGAAAGACACTACTTTTTGTACAACTACATTTAACTTTTCTTTAGATGTAACTCAAATTGGAAGCAAATATGTCTGGGATAATGGCAGCACTTTACCAACTAGAACATTTACCAAAGCCGGCGTTTATTGGTTAGACACTCGAAACGCATGTGGTAGCAGGGTTGATTCAATGAGATTCAAAGTTATTCCACCTCCTGTTTCTCCCTTTTTGCCCGATACGAATATTTGCTTTGCTCAGTCATTAACGTTAGATTTCCCTAAGCAAAACACGAGTAAGTACGAATGGTCAGATTTCGATACTATGGTTCCGAAGGATATCTTCCAATCTGGAACTTTAACTTTGAAGGTGTTCAATGCCTGTGGAATTGTCTATGACACTGTAAACGTCACTACAAAATATGCTCCTTTCACTACATTGGCAAAAGACACCATTTTTTGTAGTTCCAATTTCCTATGGGATGTCAATTGGACCCAATGGGATGCAGATTATTATATTTGGGAGAACTTCACTACTACCCCTCAACGTCAATTTAATTACCCCGGTAAATTTTGGTTAACAGCGGGAAATAGATGTGGTATAAAAACAGATACTTTTCAAATTTTCATAGATACCCTACCCGTTAAACGATTGGTTACCGATGTTTATTTCTGCTCAGGTGAAACCTATATCATAAATGGTGAACAGTTTAATAGTCCCCGAACCAAATACAAATGGAGTAATGGTTTGAAAATCCCTAACATTGGAGTCGCTCAATCCGGTACATACACACTTGAAACTTCCAATGCTTGTGGAGTTAGAATGGATACTGTTAGAGCCTACGCAGTAAGGTGTGATTGTAAAATGTGGTTACCTGATGCGTTTACTCCCTTAGGAAGTCCGGGTTTAAATCAAGAAATACTTCCAATGTTTGTAGACGATTGGGGCAATACCTGCGGAGTGAAAGAAGGTACATGGAGTATTTATAATCGCTGGGGAGAGTGTGTATTCAAAGATCAGCCATTGTCAGTTGCATGGAATGGCCTTTATAATGGAAACGTTTTACCCGTTGGTATTTATGTATATGTCATAAAAGCGACGTTTGACACCAGCGTAACTGGCTTCAGAAATTTCAATGCGAAAGGTACCATTTTCATCATTGATGCGAAAGATTAATAAATTAAACTATGAAAAAACAATACTTATTTCTGACCCTAGTAATACTGATTTTTTCAGAATTCTCAGGTCTTCAGGCGCAAACTGTTACAGGTCAAGGATTTGAGGGCGGAACCTTTCCACCAGCGGGTTGGTCTACAATTGGCAACGTGGGTTTTGGAGGTGGTTGGTCACGCAGAACCACTGCTAATGCTGGGACAACTCCAACAGTGACTCCTCAAGCAGGATCAGCAATGGCGCGCTTTACATGCAGAAACCAGGCTGCAGGTACAACTCAAACTTTGGTTTCTCCTGTAATTGACCTTAGTAAAAGAGGCTCAACTAATAGTTATGTTTCATTTTACATGTTTAGAGATACGGTATATTCAACTGATGATTCAATTACATTTTTATTCAATACTACGAGAAGTTTAACGGGAGCTACGCGAATTCAAGGAATCAAGCGTTTTGCTAGAGCAAATTACCCAGATTCAGGTGCTCATGGTTGGTACAAATATTCATTTGCAATTCCATCTAGCTTTAAAGGAAACACCAATTATTTTATGATTCAAGGCACTGCGCGCGGTGCAGCAAATGCAGGAAATATATTTCTTGATAGTGTTACTTGGGATGCTTATCCAACCTTTTGTGAAGGCAAACCTGATGCAGGTACTGTTACAGCAAATACATATTATATATGCGGAAATATAGGTCCAGCAACAGTAACTTTGAGCAATTATACCAGCACAACAGGCATTACCTTGTCTTGGCAAACTTCTACAGATTCGCAAACATTCACTAACAATGCATGGACCACTGCTGTGAATACTGGTAATTTTAGCGCTGCTATTGGCACTTATAGATACATACGAGCTATTGTTAAATGTAATCAATCTGGAGAAGCCGATACTTCAAATTGCATTCGTATATGGATTGACAATACGGCAACTCCCCCCACAATTACAGTAACACCCAATAATGGGGTTCTTTGTGCAGGCTCAACCACCCCGTTACAATTCGTAGCGAGCGGCGCTACTACATATACTTGGACACCAGCAACGGGTTTAAGTGCTGAAAGTGGAGATACTATTTATGCACTTCCTAGCGTATCAACGGGTTATACAGTAAGTGGCACAGATGATAATGGTTGTATAGGTACAAGAAATTTCTTTGTTCAAATTCAAAATGGACCGAACGTAACCATTACAGCATTAGATACTGTAGTTTGTGACGGTGATTCGGTTCAATTGACTGCAAATGCCTTTGGCGGCGGACTAACCTATTTATGGAGCACTGGTAGTAATATCAGAACTTCTTGGGCTAAGGCAGTAGGCGAGAAAACAACTTATCAAGTATCAGTAAAAAATGGTGCTGGCTGCGAAACCATCAAAACTCAAGATATATATGGCGTTTTACAACCTCAAGCAGCTTATTCTTTTAAAGTTGTTAAAGACAGAACGGTAGATTTCAAATTTGAGGGAACTAATACAGCCAGCGTATACTGGAATTTCAGCGATGGTAATGAGAGCTTCCAACAAAATACCACATACACTTTTAGCGCCGATGGAACTTACAAAGTGATGTTGGTAGCAAATAACCCACCATGCGGAAGTGATACCATTTATTTTGATGTAACCGTAGCACAAAGTAATAGTGCAGTAACTAAATTAGGATTGAATGGTTTAGTTATCTCTCCTAACCCTACATCAAAACTAATTAACGTTAAATTTACCGGCTTTGAGCAAAAATTAAACGCTGAAATTTTAAGTCTTGATGGCCAATTGATTTTGGCAAAAGAATTTGAAAATTTGAATGGCCATAATGGATTTTCTTTGAATTTAGAAAATGTTACTGATGGGATTTATATTCTTCTACTTCGCAACGATTCAATCGGAATTGTAAAAAAGATTCAAATTCAACATTAATCTAAAGCTTGTAACATATTAAAAAGCACTCAATGAGTGCCTTTTTTTGTTGTGTAAAAGATTGGCACAAAAAGATATTGTTTTTTTTACAATATTGAACTTATACTACTTATTATTGCATTAAGTAAATTTAATTATTATGAAAAAAACTACATTAAACCGTGTCATTCGCGGCGGATTTATGGCATTGGGATTCATCTCAATGTCGGTTGCGAGTGCACAATTTGCAGGCGACTGGAAGCTTGCACCTAAAGCAGGTGCCTTCGCAGTTGGCCCTGCAAAAGGTGACTACAGCTGGTGGGGTGTTCCCACTGAAGAGGTGACAGGCGTTCGGGCTTGCCAATTTGATGATTTATTCAGCTTTAATGCTGATGGGTCCTTCAAAAACAATTTGGGAACTCAAACCTACCTTGAAGGATGGCAAGGTGGAAACGGTTGCGGTACTCCTGTAGCTCCTCATGATGGATCTTCAAACGGAAAATGGATCTATGATGAAACTGCTAAAACTCTTACAATCATTGGAAAAGGTTCATTTATGGGTTTACCTAAACCATACAATGGTGGTGAACTAAAGGCTCCAGCTGATGCCAAAGACACTATCGTTTACGAAGTGGATGAAATATCAGCAACAAGCTTGACATTGTCAATTTCAATTGGTGGTGGCTATTGGAAATTTGAATTTGTAAAGGAAATGCCTGAAATCAACCCTGTAGGAAGCTGGAATTTTGCTCCTAAAGCAGGTTGCTTCAAAGTTGGTCCTGCTAAAGGTGATTACAGCTGGTGGGGACTTCCTGCAAGCGACTTGACCGTTCGTGCGTGTCAAATGGATGATCGTTTTGTATTCAACCAAGATGGTACCTTTGAAAACATCATGGACGGAAGCACCTGGTTAGAAGGATGGCAAGGAAAAGACGGTTGCGGAACCCCAGTTGCGCCTCACGACGGAACCTCAAAAGGAAAATGGGTTGCTGATAAAAATGCTGGTACCATTACCATCATAGGAAAAGGTTCTTTCTTGGGATTGCCAAAAGTATACAATGGTGGTGAATTAAAGGCTCCTGCCGATGCTAAAGATACCATTGTTTATCCTGCAACGATCAACGGAGATACTATGATTGTAGAAATTTCTTTTGGTACTGGATATTGGTATTATGAATTTGTAAGAAGCGCTGCTCCTATTGGAAGCGTATCTAAATTCTACAATACTGGTTTGACCGTTTATCCTAACCCAGCAACTGGTTTGATTAGTTTGAATTTAGATCGCGCAAGCGCTATCCAGAATTCAGTTATTTTCAATACTGTTGGAATGAAAGTAATGGAGACAGGAAACTCAAACGAAATCAATGTTAGTGCATTGCCCGTTGGAACTTATTTTGTGAATGTAACTACAGCAAATGGCGTATTTACTTCACGTTTCATCAAGCAATAATCTTTCATAGAAAATTTCACTTAGGTACAAAAAAGGGCTGCCCGCGGGCAGCCCTTTTTGTTTATAGCATTATTGAATTTTTATCTAATATCTAGGGTGATCTTCTCATCGGTTGCATATCCCTCGCACCCCAAAGAGAATGTAAACTCTCCTCCCTCAAATACGCGCTGTAAATCTTTATTGATAAAAGTCAATTCAGCCTTACTAAAGGGTATTTCAACCACCACCGATTCATTTTTCTTGATAAACACCTTATTAAATCCAACCAATTTCTTAACCGATGGTGTGATACTTGCATACAAATCGCTTGCATACAATTGTACCACTTCTTTTGCATCGTAATTTCCAGAATTGCGAACCGTAACTTTTGCTACCATCAATGAATCTCCCATTCTGGTAATTTCAAAATTACTGTACTCAAAATTCGTATAACTCATCCCCCATCCAAAATCAAACAAAGGCTGATATGCATTTCGGCCGAAATTCACGTCGTTGTTTTCTGTGTGCTTTCTATCGTAATGTACCACATCACCTGCAAATTTGGGATAGGTAAACGGTAGTTTTCCGCTGGGGACTTGTTTTCCATAAATAATATCTGCAATGGCTCTTCCACCTTCATCTCCAGGCAAATAAGCATGAATCACCGAATTAAACAAGGATACATAGGGCGTAATAATTCTAGGGCGTGCCAAGCATAAAACCAACACCGACTTTCCGCCTTTGGATTTCCATTCTTGCAAAAATTTCAAATCATCGGCTGGAATTTCAATGCTCAAATCGTTGATGTTACCAGGAACCTCAGTTGCTGGCTTTTCACCCAAACAATAAACCAATACCTTTTCGTCGTTCTTGGATTCTTGAGTGTATTCTGTGAGTGCTTCGGCAATGGTTATTTTACCCTTAGTTCTGTAACCATTGTTGATACCTTGCCAACTGTGGGTCCATGCACCATTGATTAAATCCATATTGTTAGCAGCATTACCCATGATTACCGTATTTTGAACCACGCTTGAGTTTTTCAAAGGCAATACGTTTCCATCGTTCTTTAATAAGGTGATACTCTCTACGGCAGCTTGATAGTTGATTTCTGTAAACTCCTTTGTTCCAACTTCTAACTGAGGAATCTTAGGAAATTCACCTACCAAACCTAATTCATATTTTAACTTTAAAATTCGATAAACAGCCTCATCGATTCGAGACATTGGGACCTCACCTTCTTCCACCAATTCAATCAGCAAATCGTTGAACTGAAAATCAGAAGGAGTCATGCTCATGTCTATCCCAGCATTGATGGCCATTTTTACAGCTTCTTTTAACGTTGAAGCTACTTTATGAGTGGTATTCAACTTATAAATGTCTTCCCAATCAGTAACCGCTACCCCTTTAAATCCAAGTTCAACGCGCAACAGCCCAGTCAATATATCTTTATTGATGTGAACCGGAGTGCCGTTTATTTCACCTGAATTGATCATCACCGTCTTGGCACCTGCCTTGATTGCAGTTTCAAAGGTGGGCAAATAGTATTCACGTAAAGTTCTATCGTCAATCCACGCCGGAGTCCTGTCCTTGCCACTCAAGGGATAGCTATATCCCAAAAAATGCTTCATACAAGCGGCCACTGAATTATTCATTCCGTTGTTTTGGTAGCCTGTAATTGCCGCTTTAGTCATGGATTTTGCTAAGAATACATCTTCCCCGTAGGTCTCAAAGAAACGCGACCACAGCGGTTGACGCCCCAAATCAAGAACCGGTGAAAAGTTCCACGGAATTCCTGATGCACGAACTTCGTGGGCCGTAATTTGGGCAGCGCGACCCACCAATGAAGGATTCCACGAAGCGGCTTGTCCTATTTGCTGGGGAAACAATGTCGCCCCCATGGTGTAATTGGCACCGTGTATGGCATCAATTCCGTAAATCACGTAAATGCCATGATTGCTTGACTTTAAAGACGCTCCTTGTATATCATTAATGATGGAATGCCATCTTGCAAGTGAAATAGTGCCAGAACCACAACCAACGTTGAGCACTGAACCCACTTTGTATTTTCCAAAAGCCACAGCCAATTTTTGAGAATCCAAGGTTTGAGGCTGCTGAAGTGCGCAAATATCACCCTTTGCTATCAAGCCAAGGTCAATTTGCGTCATTTGCCCTACTTTTTCGGTTAACGACAATTCACTAATCTGAGCCTTGATTTTTTGATCTAGAGTCAAGCCAGAGGCTCCTGAATATCTAAATCCAAGCAGTTTCAGTCCACGTTGAACATCTTTATGCAATCGAAATTGGTTCCAGAATAATCCGGTTCGGGCATTTTCCATCATAACCACCATTGGACCCTGATCTATGGCTAAATACCAGGGTTTTGACCAATTTTTGTGGTCGGAAAACGCATCGATAAAACCGTATTTCTTCAATAACTCGGGTTTGTCGTTGTACCATTTTGATAAACATTTCAACGACAATGCTGGAGTATAAGGAAACGATGAAATGGCCGCGGTGGGTGAAATAACTCCCTCATCACGGGTTGAATCAGGTGCATGTCCTGAATAGAAATTCACCGAATAACTGGCTGTTAGTCCCCAAGAACTATCAGAATATCCGCGAAAATTCATCGGATTATTCACGCACCACAAATAGTTATTGAGCGTTTGATTGATATTTTCAGATCCGTAATCAGCGTATTTATCTTCCAAACCCATGGGGTTCAAAGCAACGAATGAATAATGCGCCCAAAATAGCGGTCCGCCGTTGCGAAGATCACCCTGATGCCTGAGTTGAAGCGGGTAATATGACTGTTTCTGGTTGTCAGAAATTTGTTTAATGTCAGCATTGTTGTGATCAGAATTCGCCCCTGCCCAACCATAATGATATACCCTTGGCTCGATTGGGTGAGTTGGAGATGAAGCAGCCAAAATGTACATGATAAGACATTCGTTATACCCTTTTACGGCAAAATTCATGGCCCAGCCGTGATTTGGACTCCAATGCCAGTAAAGAACGTCTTCACCCTTGGTATACCAGTCGAATTCTATTTCGCGCCACAACTTTTCAATGCGCTTATTGATGTTTGTGATTCTTTTATTCTTTGGGATGTTTCCACGTTTAACCTCATCGGAGAGGATCTGTTGCACCGATAACAGGCCTTGCATCAAGAAGCTGCTTTCGACCAAATCTCCGCCGTCGTCTTTGGGACTGAAAGGCTTTACTTTTCCAGTGTTTCCATCGAGCCAATGGGGCCATGCACCGTGGAATCGATCGCATTTTTCAAGAAATGTAAGATTTTTCTCATATCGCGAAAGCATCTCATTAAGAGTGATCCAACCGCGCTTATATCCTACCATTACCGCCATAACTCCAAATCCAGATCCACCAGTGGTAATGATGTGCTGATCTTTGTCTGGGTAATCGCCGTCTAGGTGAATGCGTTCACGAGCCAAACCTGAGTTGGGTTCAGCACCTTCCCAAAAATATTGGAAGGTTTTGAATTGTACGGTGTCAAAAATTCTTTTTTCGTCGTCCGAAAATTCAGAATATGAAGTGTATTTTTGAAATGGAACAACTTGAGCAGACAACCAAGTTGGAAAAGCCCAAAGGCACAACAATAGAATGAAAAAACGATTGTACTTCATGCGAAAGCAAGTTACTGTAAAATTTACAAAAAGTGCAAAATTTGGGGCTTACTTTTTATAAAAATATACCGTGAAGATACTTAGAAAAATTAGTTTTACCTTTTTCCTGCTGGGACTAATAGGTTTGATTTTGACTCCCCATTGGGGATTTTCGCAAAATAGTGGTTACAATTACCTAATTAGTCAATCCAGAACCTCCAAACAATGGAAATTGGTTACGCGTGATTTCACCTTAAAAATCAATGCTGCGAAAGCGGGTACATTGGCATTTGAATACCAAAAATCTGGCGTTAGGCATCACTCTTATGGATTGGCCGAGAGTTATGAGAAAACCCTTGAAAAAGCTACAGATACCTTTTCAAAGGTATTAAATCTATCAAATGAAAGATGTTTAATCATGTATAACCAACTATACATTGAAATATCTAAAGAGCCTTTTTCCATAAAAATCGACAATTTATATCAATCTACCTCCGTCCCCATTTTAGAAGATAACATTCTCGATCCCGTAATTGTAAGCAACGGAAAATGGACTAAAAACTTCAAATTGGGCAATCAAGAAATGTTTCTTGGATTGGGTGAAAAAACAGGTGGAATAAACCGAGCCGGTTCATCTTTCATCATGGAAAACACAGATAATCCGGGCTATGGAGGCAATTCCGACCCCTTGTATCAGTCCATTGGATTTTATTACGGTGCGCACAGCGGACATACTTACGGTATATTGTTGGATCATTCACAGAAAAGCAGATTCAATTTTGGAGCCGCTCAAGATTTTACCAGCATCGAAGTAATTGATGACCATTTGGTTTATTTTTTCATACCGGGTAAAGATTTCACCGAAGTAGCTGCAAAATACCGTCAATTGACGGGCTGCACTCCCCTTCCTCCGAAATGGAGCTTGGGATATCACCAATCGCGCTGGAGTTACCGTTCTAGTCAACAAATTCAAGAAGTAATAGACGGATTTAGATTGAATAAATTGCCTCTAGATGCCATCCATTTTGATATTCACTACATGGATCAGAATCGGGCATTTACATTTGATACTTTGAGATATGGAAACCCCAAATCACTCATTACTTCTATTCAAAAACAAGGAATTCACCCCGTTTGCATCATCGATCCAGGAATTCAGGTCAACGACCAATACTCCGTTCATGAAAACGGCATAAAGAAAGATGTTTTTGTAAAATACCCATCGGGCAGGTTGTATGAAGCGAGCGTTTGGCCGGGCTTGTGCCACTTCCCGGATTTTTCAAACCCGGTTACCCGCAGTTGGTGGGGCGATGAAATGAAGTTTTACACTTCTTTGGGCATCGACGGATTTTGGAACGACATGAACGAACCCGCTGCTTGGGGAAAAGATATTCCGCATTATTTATCAATGACCCGCGAAGGACTATACGGCAACATGAACGATGTCCGAAATGCTTACGGAAATTTGATGGCGAGATCAACCCGAGCAGCTGCTGAAAATCAGCTTGGAAAACGCACTTTTAACCTCACCCGAGCAGGTATGACGGGAATTCAGCGATATTCAGCCGTTTGGACCGGCGACAATGTTGCTTCAGATGAACACCTGATGTTGAGCGTCAAATTGCTTACATCTTTGAGTATTTCTGGGGTGGATTTTGTGGGTGCCGATGTTGGTGGATTCATGGGGAATGCTTCCCCTCAGTTATTTACTCGTTGGATGACCATTGGGGCTTTCACTCCTTTTTTCAGGGGACATAAAATGTCGGATGAAGCTATGGCCGAACCTTGGTTGTACGGCGAGAAATACACTGATGTGGTTCGTCATTACATGAAACTGAGATACAGACTGTTACCCTATTTGTACGCAAGTATGCGTGATAGCCTTACTCCCATAATGCGTCCCATGATTTTTGAAAACACTTGGTTTAATCAAGAAGCGTTGTCATCGAAATTCCAGCATCAGTTTTATTTGGGAAAATCATTCATGATTGCTCCTGTGGATAGTAAAACTGAAGTTGCTGAGGTTTATTTCCCCGAAAACAACGCTCAATGGTACAGTTTGGCGCACGACGAAGTTTATTCATCGGGAAAACCCGTTTTGATCAAATCCCCCTTGCACAATTTGCCTGTTTTCGTGAAGGAAGGTAGTGTATTTGCTGAAAATGCCGCATCGGTGATTGAAAATACAGAATCAAATTCAGATACAATCAATATCCATATTTACTTCAATGCAACCTCCAATGCCGCTTATTTCGGCGAACTATATTTTGACGATGGAATTAGCAAAACCAGTGAATTCTGCCATTATAAAATCAAACACATCCAAAACAAAAAGGCAGGAAACATACTTTCTTTTGAGAAATCAGGAAGCCTGAAATTCCCGCATACATACGTTCAATTGATTTTTCACGGATTCATGAATAAATCCATCAAAATCAACGGAAAACCCCTCAAAATGAACCCTGAGTTTCATACCCATTTTGGATTTGACGGATTCATCTACCAAGCTGAAGTATACACCAAGCTTTCACAACCCATCTTTAAGGAAACCTTGTCTGTAAAAGACCTAAATGAGCTAAAGTTGGAGTTCTAATCGGTTAAAACTCAGGAGTAACATGAGGCTTAAAGGTCATTAAAACTTTAAGTTCTTTGTTCAAGGTAGTTTGTGAACTTCCTCCCACAGAAAAACGGAAGATTCCAGGCTCGAAAAACCACTCACCCTTTTGGTCGTAATAACCCAATTGCGATTGTTCAACGTTCACTGTTACTTTTTTAGACTCACCCGCTTTCAGCGTAACCTTTTCAAATCCAACCAATTGTTTCTTTGGACGAGTATAAGTTGCTTCCAAATCAGATGCATAAAATTGCACCACTTCTTGTCCATCAATTTGAGAAATATTTTTGATTTCAGCAGTTAAAACAACAGAAGTACCCTTTGTTTCTGCAGTTAAATTTGAATACTCAAAATTGGAATAACTCAAGCCAAATCCAAAGGGAAACAAAGGTTCATTGGAAACATCCAAATACTTAGAAGTGTATTTTTGGTTGTTGTCAAAAGGTCTGCCTGTTGTACGTGAATTGTAGTAAATAGGAATTTGTCCTTCATTTTGAGGAAAAGTCATGGTAATTTTTCCTGAGGGATTATTCTTACCGTACAAAGTATTTACAATGGCTGGTCCAGCTTGTGTGCCGGGGAACCAACACTCCAAAATAGCGCTACAATAAGGCAAAACATCGGTCAATACCAATGGACGTCCATTCATCAAGACCAAAACAATGGGTTTGCCTAAAGTGTGTAGACTTTTAATCATTTCTACTTGATGCACAGGCAAATGAATGTTGGATCTTGAAGCAGCTTCTCCACTCATACCAAAAGTTTCTCCAACTGCCACAACAATGACTTCTGATTTTTTTGCCACTGCCATGGCCTCTTTCAACAGTTTTTTAGAATCTTTTGGGGATTCAATTTGTCCGTCATGAGGATTTAACTTTGCAATTAATTCTAAGTCTTCCAACAAATTACAACCTTCAGCATATTTGATGTTCTCAGCTTTAACAGTCGAACCAGTTGAAGTTAAGGCATCCCAAATACTCACGGATTTTTTCCAATCACCAGCACCGCTCCAACTTCCAATCAAATCGCGTTTGCGCTTAATATGCGGGCCAATGAAAGCAACTTTACTCGTTGGCTTTAATGGTAATACTTGATTTTCATTTTTAAGAAGTACAAACGATTCTTCTGCCGCTTTTTGTGCAGATTGCAAATGCTCAACAGATAACATCACCGATTGATTTTTCTCATCCAATCCGCGGTATGGATCTGAAAACAATCCCAAACGATATTTAGATAATAGTATATTCTTACACGCTCTGTCAATGTACTTTAAGTACTCTGGATTTTCTGCAAACAGATATTCAAGATGCAACAAATACAATTCACCAACCATATCCATTTCTGCACCTGCTTTGATAGATCTAGCAGCTACTGTTTTACCTATACCCATTCCGTGGTTTTCCAATTCGTTGATGGCTGTGTAATCGGTAACGACCATGCCTTTAAATCCCCATTCCTTGCGAAGAATTCCCTGAATTAGGTCTTCGTTGCAAGTGGCGGGCATTCCGTTGATGTCATTGAATGAGGTCATTACGGTAGCCACACCTGCGTTGATAGCCGCTTTATAAGGAGGCAAATAATCATTGTACATTTTGTACAAGCTCATGTCAACGGTATTGTAATCTCTACCAGCTTCGGCGCCACCGTAAAGGGCAAAGTGCTTCACACAAGCCATGAGTTTATCGTTCTGTTTGGATAGATTTTCAATGTTTTTGCCTTGATATCCCCAAACCATGGCCTCAGAAATCCTGGATCCCAAATAGGGGTCTTCACCAGCTCCTTCGGAAACTCGTCCCCACCGAGGGTCACGAGCAATGTCAACCATGGGAGAAAATGTCCAATTCAAACCATCGGCGGTTGCTTCTTTGGCTGCAACAGATGCTGACTGTTCAATCAGCCCTAAATTCCAAGTAGCTGAAAGTCCCAATGGAATTGGAAAAATGGTTCTATGCCCGTGAATGACATCGTAACCCAGCAAAAGAGGAATGCCCAATCTGGTTTCTTTGATTGCTCTTTCTTGAAGTTTACGCACAGCAATAGGAGTGAAGGTATTGAATACCCCTCCTACCTCGCCGCGTGCAATTTTAGCTTCTACATCTTTACTTAAAACGGGTCCTGTTACATCAAAGCCGACAGATGGCAAATTAAGCTGACCTATTTTCTCATCGAGGGTCATTTTTGACATCAAACTATCTACGAATGCATTGGCCTTGGCTTCTGCAAAAGGATTATAAATTTGTGCTTGAGCTGAATTACCTATTGCAAAAAATGCAAATAAAATTGAACCTAAAATGTGCGTTTTCTTCATATTAATTTAAATAAGGAGCCTGAAAGCCCAACTTTTTCATACCTGATTTAACCTCTGGAGTCGCTGTAAAGTTTTTCCAAAGGAGTCCAGATCTATAATTTTCTATCATAACCGCAATTGGACCTTGATCAATTGCCAAAAAACTGCTGGCTGCCCAGCAATCACCAATAGAGAATGCATCAACAAATCCGTATTCCTTCCAAATAAGGTCACCCAATTGGTAATAGAAGAATTCTAAGGCTTTGGTTGATTCTTCGGGAGTGTAAGGAAATGAACTCAACGCTGCTGTTGGAGTAATAACCCCTCTGTCGTTGGTCGGCGAACTAGCTGTGTACGAGTTGGGAATGTCACTGGCTGTTAATCCCCAGCAAGAATCACTATATCCTGCTTGGTTCTTGGGATTGTTTTTGCAATAAAGGTGATTGATTTTTGAATGGTTCACGTTTTGCTCCCAGTAGTTGGCGTATTGGTCTGACAGTCCGTTTGGATCTATCCCCAAAAAGGAATAATGAGTGAAAAATAAAGGACCGCCATAGTCTTCACCTAGAGGCAACTTTACGCCGTAGAAAGAACGGCCGTTCTTTATCCCCCCATTTCGCGCCCAGCCCGAATGATACACTTTCGAATCTACAGGATGAGTAGGAGAGCTTGCGGCCAAAACGTGAGTGATGAGACACTCGTTCCAACCCCTGATTTGCATATTCATGACAAATCCTTTGTTGGGACTCCAGTGCCAATATAAATTGGATTCACCGCCTTTGGTGAACCAATTCCAATCCACCCGATGCCAAATAGAGTCAATAGTTTCTCTTAGTTTGGTTTCTTCGGGGGATGCTTGATCGAAGTAATTTCGTGCGGTGAGTAAGCCTTGAATCAGAAAGGAAGTTTCAACCAAGTCTGCACCGTCATCGTTGGAAGAAAAGGGAATTGTTTTACCCGATGAACCACTCAACCAATGCGGAAATGCTCCGTGAAACTGGTCGGCTTTGGTCCATAAAAATTGGGTCATTTTATTCAAGTGTTGTACCACTTGATTTCTATTGAGGTAGTTACGATCAGTGGCAGCAACCAGTGCCATGATTCCAAATCCGGTACCTCCAGATGTAACTAAATCACCTGAAGTATTTCTCTCGCGAGCCATGCCGCTCACAGGATGAGCAAAGTCCCAAAAATATCTCACGGTTCTACTCTGAACCGAATCTAATAAGTCGCTTTGACTGATTCTCGGAAACTTGGGCGTTTTACTATACGTTGTTCTGATTTGAATGGTTAGGTGTTTATCTAAAGGAACACCCGCACGAGATTTCACCAACACCGGAATGGGTAAGGTATATTTAGCAAAAAATCTCAAAGGTGATTTACATCTTATTACCATGGTTGAATCACCTTGAATAAAAGAAACGTTTTGTTCAACTGAAGATATTCCGTTGAACATCAATTTGATGTTTTCTTTAGCAGAATTGGTATCTAGGGGTTGTGAAAATGAGATTCGAACCTCAGGATTCACAGAAGCATTTTTTTTCACCAAGTATATAGGTGAACCATCCCAAATTACCCCTTGCAACTGAATAGGATGTTTGGGTTCAGGTTGTTTGATTGGTTCTTTTCCGCAAGATGAAATTCCTGTGAGAGTGAATAGTCCCACAGAAAAAAAGAAAACTGCCCCAGAAAGAGGCAGTTTTCCATTTAGTGAATTGAGCAAATTATTTACCTGCTTTTTCAAGATCATACAAAGACTTAACATCAGCAGCTGCCAACGCTTTATCGTAAATACGGAACTCATCCAATCCGCCATCAAAGTGCTTCATCCAAGCATCTGGAGTGTTTCCAGGTAGGTTTTGGTTATAGCAACCAAACACAAAACGATTTGCATTTTTGAACTTCAATGGACCCAAAGGCGCTCCGCCATTGGTTGGATCGTCACCATATCTGTTGGTAACACCTTCAGGCATGGTCAATTCTTTACCGTCTACATAAAATGCAGCTTTAGAAGAAACTGCATCGTAAGATACTGCAACATGGTGCCAATTACCGTCACCAATCACTAAACGGTTGGTTCCACCTAAGTCCATCCACTGTTCTTTCCAAGCTGGAGCATCCCATTTGTTTACATTGAATTTGATACGAACTGAATCACCAGCAGCACCAGATTCTTGCAATACGAACATGTTACCAATCCAATTTGAATCGTTCAACAATTGGAACCAAGACTCAGCACCATCTGCATGGTTTGTAGTTTTAATCCAGGTAGACATCGTAACAGATTGAATTCCAGTTACAGCAGTACCTACATTTGTAAATAAAGCATAACCGTCAGCAGAACCCATGTAAGCTTTACCTTTTGCACCATCAACAAACGTTACGTTGTTTGTAGTACCGCTGGTAATGTTGCCTTTTGCATCTTCAACGCTGTTTTCAAATGAAAACTTTGCTACCAAGTTTGAGGCTGCAATTTGATCAGAAGAAGTGTAGCCAGTGTTTCCGCCGCCATTGTCATCTGGTTCGTCTCCGCAAGATGCGAAGTTTAGGGCCAATGCACTTACCAAAGCCATTGATCCGATTGAGAATAAATTGTGTTTTTTCATATATCCAAATAGTTAAATTGGTTAATATCCAGGATTTTGAAGAAGTTTGCCTTCTCCTAAATCGATTTGTCTTTGTGGTATTGGAAAAAGTTCATGCTTACCATCCACAAAAGGCTTGCCGTGAGCTCTCATCACTTCGCCTATTCTTCCTTGTCTGCGCAAATCGAAGGTTCTATCGTGTTCAAAAGCGAGTTCTACCCGTCTTTCATGCCAAATTTTCTCTCGAACTTCTTTGCTATCGGAGGACGTAAAATCTTGCAAGCCTGCGCGTTTTCTCACTTGATTCAGCAGTTGACAAGCATTTGAAGTGTTGCCTAATTCATTTTCAGCCTCTGCAGCCATCAATAGAACTTCGGCATATCTCAAAACCCTCAGATTTTTAGTTGTTTCATTATCGCCTTTACCCCATGACTCAGCTATTCTGCTAACATACGCTTTATAATTGTAATGTTTATTGGGATGTTTAGGGTCTGTTTCCCAACCGTCCCAAAGTGTTTGTCCCGAGGTTATTATGGTAGCATCTTTTCTTAAATCACCCGCTTCATAAGCATTGATTAAATCAAGTGAAGGAGTATTGAATCCCCAACCCAAACCACGAGCACCTGAACGCGGAGCTTGCACTACGAAATAGCCAATGATACCCTTTTGAGGATCTGTACCTTTGCAATTCACCTCCCATATTGACTCTTTCGAGAATTCACCAATTTCTCTCCAAATGTGGCTATAATCAGCCATCAATTCATAACGTCCAGACTTAATCAGGTCATTACAATAGGCCAAGGTAGACGACCATTGCTTTCTGTATAAAGCCGTTTTTGCTAAGAACGCTCGAGCTGCATCTGAAGTAGCTCTGCCAGACTCTATCAGTTGTTGATTTGGAAGGATTACTGCAGCCTGAAAATCGGACTCAATCAAATCCCATATTTCATCGGCAGTGGCTCTAACATAGGTGTTGGAAATTTCTTCTTCTGTCACTGGCACCTTATCAATTTTGGGCACTCCCCCAAAACTACGCACCAAATTGAAGTAGAAATATCCCCTTAAAAAACGTGATTCAGCGATCCAACGGTCTTTTTCAGCCTGTGGTAAATCTAATTTGCCAATATAATCAATGGCTTTATTCGCACGTGCAATTCCCTCAAAATTGGAATTCCAAACTTCCCCAAAGGAAATGGAAGTTGGAGAGAAAAAATATCCGTCGAGCTGATCTTTATCTGCCCCGGTATCTCCCGGATCACTTCCTTTATCGCTGTTATCTGAAGCTATTTCAGTCATCCCCATCCAAGAAAAACTATGGGTTTCCCAAGCATAAAGTTTGTTATAAATGGCATTCACCATTTCGCGAGCTGCTTGATTGGTGGTGGCAAAATAGTCATCAACAGTTTGAACCCTCGGTGGCTCATCTAAAAAATTCTTTTTACATCCCGCAGCTGCCAAAGCAACTACTGATACCATTGAAACGTATTTAATTGTTTTCTTCATGGTTTAATCATTAAAATTGGATTTGTAATCCGGTTAATACGGTACGTGAAGTAGGATAAATATTCAGTTCAATACCAGCCTCCGGCGGGGCTCCTGGCAATTCAGCAGTAAAGCCACTGTAAGCCTTCAAGGTGAACAAATTTTGACCTGTGATGTAAAATCTCACCGATTTAGCACCCCATTTGGTCTTCAAGGCCTCGTTAGCAGTGTATCCTAAAGAAAAGTTGTTCAATCTCAAATAACTTCCGCTTTCAACGTAATAATCAGAGGGCTTAGGTACCCCGTTGTAAGCCCTAGGAACCGTATTTGAAGGATTTTGCGATGTCCATCTATTCTGTGCTACTGCATATTCCACGTTATAACTACCGCCGTATCTAACAGTCTTTTTACCGTTGAACACTTTATTTCCTAAATTACTAAAAAAGTCAATGTTTAAATCCCAGTTTTTCCATGAAAATTGGCTGTTCCATCCCAAATAAACTACAGGCTGATGAGAACCCACATAAACACGGTCTAAATCGGTAATTTGACCGTCACCATTTTTATCAACCAATTTAAAATCGCCGGGTTGGGTTCCAAATAAATGAGGTGCTGCATTAACCTCATCTTTATTTTGGAAAATACCATCGGTTTCATAAACCCAGAACACACCAATGGGTTGTCCAGCGGCAACTCTTGTTGCAAATTCCCCATTGTTCAGACTTCCGTAGTTAGTAGGTCTTCCAAGACCCAAATTTTCAACTCTATTTCTATTGAAAGTAGCAGTCAAATTGGTATTCCATTTTAGGGCTTTATTTTCTTTGGATCTGTAACCGATTGTCACCTCCACGCCCGTATTTGAAATGTCAGCCGCATTGGTCAACATGCTGTTGTTGTTATCTCCGAGTCCAGCTGACAAAGGCACATTAAATAAAGCGCCATTGGTTAATTTGTAGTAATAATCAATGGTACCGGTTACTCTTCCTCGGAAAAGTTCATAATCAATTCCCAGGTCATACTCGGTGGTCACTTCCCATTTCAAGTTGGGATCTTTAATTTCAGCTATTGTAGATCCGTTATGAAGGTCACCATTTCCAAAAACGGCATTCAATCCTGTAGATAGCAAAGTCACAAACTCTGCAGGCTCAATTCGGTCATTTCCCACCTTACCCCAAGATGCTCTTAATTTTAGGTAACTCAGATTGGCTGATTTCCTCAAAAACGATTCTTTGGTGAGTTCCCAGCCCAAACCTAGAGCGGGGAAATTTCCCCATCTATTTTGAACGGGAAACTTCGATGAACCATCTCTGCGCATAGATCCTGTCAAAAAGAATTTATCAGCGAACGTATAATTCACCTTCGCTAAAAAGCTCTCTCTTCTACCATAGTCAGACACTGGTCTGTGGTACAAAATATTGCCTTGTATGGTTGATGTACCCGTATTGATATATCTGTATTGAGGTGCTGATGGAACTCCATCACGCGAAATGGCATACATTTCACCGTCATACCTTTCTCTGGTATGTCCTGCTAGGAATTTAAGTTTGTGGTCTTTGTTGATGTCTTTATCATAAAAAGCCAAATTGTTCCACACCCAACGATAACCCGCGTTATTACTAACAGTTAAGGTAGTGGTATCATACCTTTGAGTGGCACTTACCCGATATCTAGTTTGGTAATTCTGACCATTGTTATCATAGATATCTGTACCATAACTTGAAGACAATGTCAATCCTTTAGCTGGTTTAAACTCAGCAAAAACATTTCCCATCAATCTATATCCAAACGACTGATCATCTGTATAATCAAGAGTAGCGAGGGGATTTCCCACATTGTTCACGTCAGTGTACCCATAAACACCGGGTTCAATGATGGCATTATATAAAGGCGCTGCGTTGTATGCTTGAGTAAAAACGCTAAACGGCTTGTTATTTGACTTATAATTGCTTATATTCAAAGTATTACCCACTTTCAACTTCTTTCCGATGTAATAATCGTTATTGCTTCGGATGGTTAATCGTTCGTAATCATTACCTTTTAGGATACCTTCTTCTTTCAAATAATTCACTGAAAAGAAAGAGGCATTTTTTTCTCCGCCTCCAGAAATTGCTATAGAATGATTGTGTTGTAGACCCACCCTAGTTATCTCATCCATCCAATCAGTTTTACCGGTAATTTGATCTTGTGTGATAGCAAAAGTACCGGCAGCTTCGTTGGAATAATCGGTAAAAACATTTGGACCGGCCATTAAAACCTTGTTAGTGAGACTTTTAAATCCTACAAATCCATCATAACTCACGGATGAAGTACCTCGCTTACCGGCTTTGGTTGTGATCAAAATAACACCGTTAGCAGCTCTAACACCATAAATAGCGGTTGAAGATGCGTCTTTAAGAACATCTACAGAAAGTATGTCTGATGTTGCAATGTTTCTAATATCATCGGTAATGATACCATCAACTACATATAGCGGTTCTGCACCACCAATAACGGAACCCGTACCTCTAATTCTGACGGTTGGAGCTGAACCTGGAGCACCAAAATTGGTAATTTGAACCCCAGCTAGCTTTCCTTGAATGGCTTGAGTTGCAGTGAGAACAGGTTGTTTCACTAAATCAGCACCTTTTACACTGCCTACTGCACCTGTCAATTCTTTCTTCGTAGATTTCGAGTAACCAACTACTATCACTTCGTCTATTCCTTCGGTTGTAGAATCAGTCTGCTGAGTTTGAGAAAATACATTTGCGGAATACAATATGGCAAACGATAACAGGGTTTGTTTCCAATTTTTATGCATCATATTTTAAATAACCTTTACCAAAATTTGGTATTTATGTTATTTATGCAATTTATATAATTGTGAATAATACAACAAGGTTTTTTTGATAAATTGACCCTGTATATTATTCATTTTTACAAGTCGAAATCGTAACCCGAATTTTGCAGCCTGTAATACTGTTCTGAGTTGTATTTATAAAGCTTTGCTGGCCTATGGGTTACTGCGTTTTGCTTCATGCCCGTTTCTACAATAAAATCCATAGACAAAATCTTCTTCCTGAAATTTCGAACATCCAATTCCCTATCTAAAATACTTTCATACAATCTTTGCAGTTCCGTCAAAGTAAAGTACTCAGGAAGGAGTTCAAATCCTATGGGTTGTTTTCTAATTCTTTGTTTTAGATTTTCCTTTGCGTACTCAATAATCTCATTGTGATCAAAAGGAAGGTCTGGAATTTCATTCACAGGAAACCACTCTGCTTGTTCAGCCCATGCCTGAGCAGAAACTCTGTATTTTTCAATACGTATCAGCGCAAAATAGGCCACGGTGAAAACACGTCCGTAAGGATGTCTATCCACTCTGCCAAACGTGCGAATTTGATCCATGAAAATTTCTTGTAACCCCGTAAGATTTTGTAAAACAGCATTTGCAGAAGTATTTAAATCTACATCTAACTGAATTAAATCCCCAGGCAGCGCCCAACAATTCCGATAAGGCTCAGCTCCTCTGTATATCAAAAGTACCTTTAAACCTGATTGATCGAACCCGAAAACCACGTTATCAACAGATACAGCGGCTTTAAAAAACGATTCGATGTTGTTCTGCATACAATTACACAATATTGTACAGCAAATATGAGGCGAAGCCCACGATTTTCAAAATTAATCCTACATGAATTTCTCCATAGACAAATAATAAATCGTAATTTTGTAGGTTCATTCACCTTGACAAACACATATACATTTTTCGAGTTATTTCCCTTTCAAGATTATGATTGGTGGTGGCTGATTGCTGCTATCATTCCTATTTTGATAGGATGGTTTTACTATTTTCATTACTATTCTTCAGTAAAACAAACTTCAGAGCCATCTGCTTCAAATTACCCTCCCATATCGGTGGTTATTTGTGCAAGAAATGCTGCACTCATTTTGGAGCGTAACCTTCCATTATGGCTTGAACAAGACTATCCTCAATTTGAAATAGTCATAGTTGATGATTGCAGCGGAGATGAAACTGCCTATCTTCTTGTAACAACAGCTGAAAAAGAACCACTTTTAAAATATGTTTTACTCGACCCTTTGGTCATTAAAAATCAAAGTAAAAAATTGGCGTTGAGCTTAGGCATTAAAAAAGCACAATTTGAGCACCTTCTTTTAACAGATTCTGATTGTACTCCAAGTTCCAATCAATGGATTAAGCATATGTCAGCTCAATTCTCAAAAAACACTTCTTTAGTTTTGGGTGTTTCTCCAGTGAACAGTCAATCAAATTCCTTTTTAGAAAGAATGGTGCAATATGAAAACCTCATGACTGCACTGAATTACTTGGGAATGAGCATCAAAGGCTCTCCTTACATGGGTGTAGGTCGAAATTTAGCTTACACCAAAACCTTGTATAATAGCGTTGGCGGATTCTCAGCGCACCACCATATTCCCGCTGGAGATGATGACTTGTTTGTTCAAAGTGTTGCTACCGCTCAAAATTCTCAGGTAGTCGTTCATCCAGATGCATATTGTCCCACAACTGGGCCGCAAAATTTCAAAAACTATTGGCGCCAAAAAATGCGCCACTTATTCGTAGGTAAATTCTACACAAACGCAGTAAAGTTTAGATTGGGATTGTTCTCGATTTCTCAACTTTTATTTTGGATAATTTCACTCGTTTGGCTTTTCGTTGGTAGTTCATTCTTTTATCCTACTTTATTAATTCTAGTTAAAATAATCCCTGAATGGATCATCTTCGCCCAAAAAGGTAAACTTCTTAACATGAAAAAAGCAAATGCTTTGTATCCCGTTCTTAATTTTATCCAATCATTTTGGTACATCATTCTTGGCACGAGTGCATTCTTTAAAAAGAAAATCATATGGTAGATCATTCAATCATTGAATATTATTTCAAAGATTTCACCGACAAGCAATTGGAGCAATTTGGCTTCATGTATGAGTTATACGAAACCGAAAACGCCAAAGTGAATGTAATATCCAGAAAAGACATGGATAATTTTTACATTCATCATGTACTGCATAGTTTGGCATTGGTGAAATTTGGCAACTTCAGCGAAGCTCAAACGGTTGTTGACATTGGCACAGGAGGTGGATTTCCCGGAATTCCTTTGGCCATTGTTTATCCAGAAATTGAATTCTTCCTGGTAGATAGCATCGGAAAAAAAATCCGTGTGGTTCAATCCATTGCAAATGACCTTGGACTCACCAATGTAAAAGCAACAAATGCTCGCATCGAGTCCATTCCCAATAAATTCGACATGGCAGTGGCAAGAGCCGTTGCACCTTCTATTGAATTGTATCGATGGATGTCCAAAAACTGGAAAAAACATCCCTATTTTTCCTTATTAAAAGGTGGAGATTTAATCGATGAACTCAATGAGCTCATTCAAGAAAACAGCAAGTTAGAAGTCAAAGTTGAATCTATCGGTTCTTTTTATTCCGAACCTTTCTTTGAAACAAAGAAGGTGGTGAATGTTAGTCTTTAGTCGATGGTACATGGTACATGGTACATGGTACATGGTACATGGTACATGGTACATGGTACATGGTCTAAAGCCGGGAGCCGGGAGACGAGAGACTAGTAACCCGGCACCCGAAACCCGAAACCCGGTACCCGAAACCCGGTACCCGGTACCCTCTACCTGGTACCTAGTACCTGGTACCAACTAAAACCTGTTTAGCGGATTCTAATACTTGGTTAATTCCAGCAGCGTTTTTGCCGCCAGCCGTTGCGAAGAAGGGCTGTCCGCCGCCGCCTCCCTGAATGTGTGTGCCCCAGTCGCGAACCCAATGTGATGCGTTCCAGCCTTGAGATTCAACCAAAGTCTCGTCAATGTAAACCGAAATTCCTGGCTTAGAATCAATTTCATAAACCAAAACCGTTACCAAATTTGGGTGCTCCTGCTTAAGTTGGAAACACAGTTGTTTTGCCGCTTCAGCATTGGGAATATCTACTTTTTCGGCAATGAATGAACAAATACCGTTTTGAATTCTGCCCAATAAGAAATTTTTAACCTGCGCAACTTGTTGGAGCTGGAATTTTTCGATTTCCAATTTGAGCTTTTGATTCTCATCAATTAGTTTTTCAACCGATTCTAACGCATTTTTAGTCCCATTCAATAATGATGATATCGCATCCAATTGGGCGATTTTGTCATTGTAAAACTCCCAAGCTCTTTCATTGGTTACAGCCTCGATGCGTCTGATACCCGCGCTTACAGATCCTTCGGAAAGAAGCTTGAATAAGCCAATTTCACCGGTGTTTTTCACGTGGGTTCCGCCGCAAAGTTCTATAGAATAATTCCGATCAAATTCAATTGCGCGGACAAATTCACCGTATTTCTCACCAAATAAAGCCATCGCACCCATATTCTTTGCCTCTTCTATAGGCAAATTGCGATATTCGTTTAGTGAAATATTTTCCCTGATTTTTTCGTTAACTCGAGCCTCCACTTTCTGAATTTCTTCGTCAGACATTTTTCCAAAATGACTGAAGTCGAAACGAAGTGCCTTGTCGTTAACCAAACTTCCTTTTTGGGCAACATGCTCGCCCAAAACTTCGCGCAAAGCACTGTGCATCAAATGAGTAGCACTGTGATTTGACGAAATCAACAATCGACTGTGTGCGTCCACTTCTGCTTTAAATAACTGATTGGCATTTATTATATCCGACTCTGTTATGCAGATGTGCAGTTTGTTTTCTTTTTGGGTATCAATGATTTCAATGCGTTCGCCATCTTCACCAATGAGCCTTCCACGATCACCAACTTGTCCGCCGCTTTCAGCATAAAACGGAGAGTCTCCCAATACAATCTGGGTAAATGACTTTCCTTTAACAACAACGGTGCGATAGCGAGAAATATCGGTTTTTACCGAGGTTTGGTCGTATCCACAAAAGGTTTCTTCCGAATTTTCGTTCAACACCACCCAGTCGCCCAATTCTTTCTTGGCATCGGCTTTTGAACGATTTTTCTGCTCCAAAAGTGCGGATTCAAATCCGGCGTGATCCAAGGTCAAACCCTTTTCTCGAGCAATCACTTCGGTGAGGTCAATGGGAAATCCAAAGGTATCATAAAGTTCAAAAGCAACAGAACCAGCAATATTTTTGCCGGGATTTTCAGCAAAATAGTGGTTCAACCGTTGTATACCGGTACTCAAAGTCCTGAAAAATGAATTTTCTTCCTCTTTGATTACACGAGCAATGAAATCTTTCTGCTGGATGATTTCGGTGAATGAATCTTTAAAATAATCAGCCAATTCAGCCACCAATTCATGCATGAATGCCGATTCAAACCCAAGGTAGCTATAACCATATCTTACGGCTCTTCGAAGAATTCTGCGCACCACATATCCTGCTCCTGCATTGGATGGAATTTGTCCATCGGCAATGACCATAGTAACCGCTCGAATGTGATCTGCAATTACTCGAAAAGCAATGTCTTGCGCTTCGTCATCGCCGTATTTTTTACCAGAAAGAGCCTCAGTTTTTCTGATGATGTATTGAAAGATATCGGTATCGTAGTTTGATTTTTTATTCTGAATCACTCTCACCAAACGCTCAAATCCCATACCTGTATCTACGTGTTTAGCAGGTAGATTCACCAAAGACCCATCGGCTTTTCGGTTGAATTCCATGAACACGTTGTTCCAAATTTCAATGACTTCAGGATGATCGTTATTTACCAATAAAGCCCCGCTTAATGAAGCTCGTTCATCATCATCGCGCATATCAAAGTGAATCTCGGTGCAAGGCCCGCATGGACCGGTATCGCCCATCTCCCAGAAGTTATCCTTTTTATTTCCTTTGAGAATTCTTTCGGGGGATATTACTTCGGCCCAAATATCAAAAGCTTCTTGATCAAAAGAAATATTTGACGCCTCATCACCTTCAAACACAGTCACATACAAACGATCTTTAGGAAGTTTGTAAACATCGGTTAGAAGTTCCCAAGCCCATAATATAGCGTCACGCTTAAAATAATCACCGAAACTCCAGTTACCCAACATCTCAAACAAGGTATGATGGTAATGATCATGTCCAACTTCCTCTAAATCATTATGTTTACCGCTAACACGGAGGCATTTTTGACTATTCGCAACGCGAGTATCGGTGGCTGATGTATTCCCAAGGAAGAAATCTTTGAATTGGTTCATCCCGGCGTTGGTGAACATCAAGGTTGGATCGCCTTTCACTACTACAGGTGCCGAAGGAACGATTTTATGTCCTTTAGAAGCAAAAAAATCAAGGAATTGCTTTTTGATTTCGAGGGAATTTTGATTCATTTTAATGCTATTTTAAGCGGCGCGAAGGCCTAAATTTTGGCGCAAAGATACAAAGAAAAAGGCCACACTTTCGTGCGGCCCATCTCCTCTCTTATAAATAAAACTGGTTTAGTTGGTTGCAGTCAATTTAGGCGCTGCAGCCTTGATTTCATTGCTAGAACCGTCTGCAAACTTCTCGAAATTCTTATTGAAAAGTTCTGCCAATTTCTGACATTGAGCATCATAAGCGGTGGCGTCTGCCCAAGTGTTTCTTGGATTTAGCAACTCAGTAGGCACATTTTCACAAGCAGTTGGCATCAACATACCAAAAACTGGATGCTCAATGAATTCGCCATTTAATTTACCTTCCAACGCAGCTGTTATCATTGCACGGGTATAGCTCAATTTCATTCTGCTACCCACGCCGTAAGGTCCACCGGTCCATCCAGTGTTTACCAACCAAACGTTTACGTTAGGATTTTCATTCAATTTTTTACCCAACATTTCGGCGTATTTCGCAGGATGCAAAGGCAAAAATGCTTGTCCAAAACAAGCAGAGAAAGTAGCTTGAGGCTCTGTTACACCGGCTTCAGTACCAGCAACTTTTGCTGTATATCCGCTGATGAAATGATACATTGCCTGAGCTGAAGTCAACTTTGAAATTGGAGGCAACACACCAAAAGCATCTGCCGTTAGGAAGAAAATATTCTTGGGAGCATCTCCAATCGATGGAACTGCGATATTATCAATGTAATCGATAGGGTAAGCAACACGGGTATTTTCGGTAACGGAAATGTTATCAAAATCAACTTGATTGGTACCTTCAAAGAAACGAACATTTTCAACCAAGGCGCCATGTTTAATAGCATTCCAGATTTGAGGTTCTTTCTCTTCAGTTAAATTTACGCATTTTGCGTAGCAACCGCCTTCGAAATTGAAAACGGTCTTGTCAGACCAACCGTGTTCATCATCACCAATCAATTTTCTCTGAGGATCAGCAGACAAGGTAGTTTTACCGGTTCCGCTCAATCCAAAGAAAATAGCAGTATCACCGTCTTTACCAATATTCGCTGAAC
>JACCDZ010399001.1_pt1 | contig 149786 bp, 114 predicted proteins | sample 7449551 | NCBI WGS metagenome assembly JACCDZ01 (sample SAMN15323452, study PRJNA562643) | freshwater metagenome | isolation source: river surface water | place: USA:Blue River Watershed | collected 2017-08-18
ATTGTGATGTTGTTCATTTGGATTTTTTTGGTGCGAATCTATCAAATTATCAATTTGAAGGAGATTCTTCCAATGAAATTTACAATTTCATCAAAGGTAGCAATCCTCAAAAATGGTCAACTGATATCAGAAAGCGAGAAATAATTCTTTTCAAAAATGTGTACGATGGGGTAGATCTTGAATTTAAATGCACCAATTCAGGGATTAAATACAATTGGTTAATCCATGATTCTAAAAAAATTAACTGGTTGGATCAAATTAAATATCAATTTGAAGGTGCCAATGTTCAAATGGTTCACTCGAAGAAATTGAAAATCAATTCCAATAACCATGAATTTTTTGAGAGTATACCCTTGGTTTATTTTATTGATGAAGATGGACAAAAAACAGTAGAACAACTTCATTACAGAATTGATAAAAATGTTATTTCTTATCATTGGGAAGGAACAGATGCTCAAAGTGAAGGATTAAATCCTGAAATTAATTCTATTTCAAACTCCGACTTGGTAATTGATCCGATTCTTGTTTTTAGTACTTATTCAGGTTCATTTGCCGATAATTTCGGTTGCACTGGTACATACGATGATTTAGGTAACGGATATTCAGGTGGAACAGTTTTTGATCTTGGATTACCTACTACTGCAGGGGCAATTCAACTTAATTTTGGTGGAGGTGAAGATGAGAATTTAGGTTATGGGGGAAGTAGAGACGGAGCAATTTTAAAGTTTAATCAGAGTGGAAGTCAGCTTCTTTATTGCACCTATCTAGGTGGTTCTGGAAATGAGCAACCCCATAGTATGGTAGTTGATTCTTTGAATAATTTGTTTATCATGGGTTCGACAACGAGTTTGGACTTTCCAATGATTACAACTCCAAAGCCTTATAACCACTTACCCAATACCGGATATGAATTTTTTGTGGTGAAATTGAATTCAACGGGTACTCAATTAAAGGGTTCTACTTTTGTGGGTGGATCTAAAATGGATGCCGTTGGTGCTGATCGATCCACTCAAGATGTAAACGATTTCCCACTTCTTTACAATTATGCCGATGAGTTTAGAGGTGAAATAATCACCGATAATAAGAATATCTACATTGGAGGATTTACCTATTCTTTAGATTTTCCAAATTCAGTTGAAACTTCACCAATTTCAGGTCCTAAAATGAGTGGGGTTGTATTTTCGTTAGATGGGAATTTATCTAATTTACGATGGTCAAGGCTCATTTATTCTGCTGATAACTCGTATACTGCTATTTATGGAATAGCATTAGGTGATTCTGGTGATATTTACGCAACTGGTGGAACAAACGGAAAGCAATTTTCTAATAAATATGGTGTAAAATGGATGAATAATTTCATTGGTGATGTTGATGGAATTATTTTACGATTAACCTCAAATACGGGTAGTTTACTCTCCGGAAGATATTACGGAACCAATTCCTATGATCAATCCTATTTTGTTCAAACCGATAATACGGGTAGACCTTATATATTTGGTCATACAGAAGCACCTTTGCCAGTAATCAATGCACGATATAATGACCCCAATAAAGGTCAATTCATCACACGTTTTAATAGATATCTCAATCAAGTTGAACTTCAAACCACTTTTGGTTCTAATTCCAATTTGCCAAATATTAGTCCATCTGCCTTTTTGATTGATCGTTGTGAACGAATTTTTATTTCAGGTTGGGGTGGGGCAACTAATAGTTCACTCTATGATGTTTTTACTGGGAACCCTAAGACACACCGGAATAAAGGCACTACTAGAAACCTTCCAATTACCGGTGATGCCTATCAAAGAACAACCGACGGAAGTGATTTTTATGTAGCTGTTTTTTCTAAAAACATGTATAACTTGGCTTATGCCACTTTTTTTGGTGGTATGACCTCTGGCTCAAAAGAAGCAGAAGAACACGTTGATGGAGGAACAAGTAGATTCGATAAAAAAGGAATTATTTATCAATCGGTTTGCGCGGGATGCAGAAGGAATGGCATTTATCCAACTACGCCAAATGCATATTCTAGAATTAATAACAGTTCAAATTGCAACAATGCTCTGTTTAAAATTGATTTTGAGAATTTAAATAAAATTCCATCAATGAACGACACATTGGTGGAGGTAATTGCGACTCAACCCATTAACTTTACTATGTGGGCTTCTGATCCAGATGTATTTGATACATTGAGAATAAAGGCAAAATGGCTCAATAGAGCCGGAATGGTCGGTTCAGATACTGCAATGATAACTACTTACGAGGGTATTAATAGGGCAAGATTTAATTTGACTTGGAACACTCAATGCAGTAGTTTTTCAAAAGATACAGCTGTTCTACAACTCATGATTTTTGATTGTGGCTGCCCTGAAGCAGATACTATTTATAGACTTGTAAAAATAATAGTAAAAGAACCACCCATTGTTATCCCCCCAGATGCCATTTGTGTGAGTTATGATCGCGTAAACAAGGAAATGAAAGTTGCTTGGCCCGCAACGATTGTTCCAACTTCATTTTTTAAATACTTCTTACTAGAAAAAACAGATCCACAAGGAAATATCTCAATTATAGATACAATTTGGAGCTCTACTGCAGGATCTTTTTTGGATGGTAATGTAGTGACTCCCAATCTGCAAAATTATTGCTATAAGATTATTGGAGTGAATATTTGCAATGTTAAAACCAATCCGTTAAGTAGTTGGTGTACTGTTAGAGAACTCAATACCCCAATTGACAATGTACACATGATTTCTGCATCGGTTTTTGAGGATTTTAGGGTTGATTTGCTTTGGGAAACTAGTAAAGAACCTGATTTCAAAGAATTTGAGGTCTACAAATATCCACGAGGGGCTAAACCGCAATACGTCACCCCCAATTTTATTACAACCGATACCTTTTTAAGTGATTCAATGGTGAAAGTGGATGATTATTCCTATTGCTATGAAATTATAGTGGTTGATAAATGCGGACACATTTCTAAGCCATCCAATGAGGGGTGTACCGTTGTAATTAATGGAAATGCAACTGAGGCGCCAGATTATCATTTTGATTTGAATTGGTTGGATTATAAGGGTTGGGAGCTTGGTAGCAGTCAATGGATTCTTGAACGTAAATATGGGGGTAAACCTCTTTTTCAGCCTGTATATTCTGGAGCGCCTTCCATTTTCACTTTTAGAGACGCTGATTTAGACTATGATTGGGGCGGTTATTGGTATAGAGTAAAAGGAACTGAACAAGTCGCTTTTGGAAAAACCAACTACAACGCTACAACAGAAAGCAATTGGATTTATTTGATTCAGCCTCCTGAGGTTTGGGTACCTGATGCGTTTACTTTGAATCAAGACAATCTAAATGATGTTTGGGGTACGGTTCCAGTTTTTGCCCGTCAATATTCAATGAAGGTTTACAATAGATGGGGACAAAAAATTTGGGAATCATCAAACAAGAAAACACAGTGGGATGGAACAGTTAATGGAAATCCTGCACCTGATGGAGTTTATGCCTGGCTATTGACCTTCGATGGATGGAACGACAAAGAATATCAGAAAACAGGTACGGTACTAATATTGCATTAAACAGAATAATATTAATGTTGTCTATCTAAGAGCCAATGGGCAAGATCATCAAGTAGTTGAATGTTATAGCCTTTTTGTTTGAGTGTATTTAAAATCGATAAGGCGTTTTGATGATATTCATTGGCTTTAAGAATCAATTCTTGGTCAATTTGTTGGGATTTCCAGAATTCAATGGTTGGATTAACGCGCTCTTCAGGAGGCATTGAAAATAGAGTTTCTGTTTTTTCTGGAAAAAGATCATGAGATTTGATTTTAAGCCAAGTGTTTTTACCCTCAATTATGTCTCCTCCTTCTTTCTTACCTGTTTTTGATCCGTCTCCAAATGCATCTAAATAATCATCCATTAACTGGAAAGACAATCCTATATTAATGGCGAAGTCATAAAATAGAGCACTGTCGTTAATATTTCCACCGCCAGAAAGGTATCCACATTCAAGGGAGCACCCCAAGAGAATGGCTGTTTTAAGCTTGATCATGTTCAAATAATCATCTTCGTGAACGGTGTTAGGAAGTTGAGCATAATCCATGTCAAGTTGCTGTCCTTCACAAACACCAATGGCCGTTCGAGTGTAAATTTTAGCTATGATTTCTCTATTTGGACCTTCATAATTCAACAAATACTCAAAAGTTTTAACGAGCATGTTGTCACCAGAAAGTATAGCGGTTGGCTCATCCCATTTTTTGTGAACGGTGGGTTGCCCACGTCGAATATCTGCTTGATCCATGATGTCATCATGAATGAGAGAAAAGTTATGAAACAATTCAATGATATGCGCAATTTCTAGCCCATGATGAATTTCACCGTTTGCAATTTTGTTTCCAATGATTGCCAATAAAGGCCTTACTCGCTTACCACCTAAGGATAGAATATAGTTCATCGAGTCATACAGGTTCGAGGGCTTACCGGTGAACGGGTGGGATGCAAGGTGTTTTTCGTATTCTTTTTGTAAATCAGTGAGGTTCATCATCAGAATTAACAATTTTAATCAATTAAAGTTAAATCAATATTTCTTGCAAGCAAATTGGCTTTTTTTACCTTTACCGAAATGATATCACCAAGTCGATATTCTCTTTTGGTTCGTCTTCCTACTACTTTTCGTTGATCTTCAACGAAATAGAATTGGTCTTTTCTAATGTCTGTAAGTCGAATCAAGCCTTCGGCGTGGTAATCTAATATTGTGGCGTAAATTCCCCATTCGGTTACGCCAGTGACTCGCGCTTCAAAGATTTCTCCTTCATGCAGCTTCATTAACTCAGCTAATTTGTACTTGATACTGGCTCTTTCGGCATCGGAAGCTTTTTGCTCCATGTTACTTGAATGCTTGGCTAATTCTTCAATATTTGCGGAATTATAAGTGCTGGGTTTAGCATTTAATAAATCAAAAAGAATTCGGTGTGCCAATAGGTCAGGGTAACGGCGAATAGGTGAGGTAAAATGGGTGTAATAGGCAAATGCCAATCCAAAATGAGATGTTTTTTGTCCGGTATAAACAGCTTTTGCCATTGTTCTTATGGACATTTGCTGTAGTAAGTCAGCTTCTGGTTTTCCTGCTGATCTTTCTAATAAACTATTGAAAGACTTCCTTAAGACTTTTTCGTTTTCAATTTGAATAGGATAACCCATCAATTTGCAAAACTTTGCGAAATCTAGGAGTTTTTCTTGTGGGGGTTCATCGTGGGTTCTGTAGATGAACGGAGGCGGAGGTGTTGAATGTTGATGAACATGAACAGCAACAGTTTGATTGGCAAGCAACATGAAGGTTTCAATCATTTTGTGTGCTTCAAAACGCACCTTTTCTTTTACTTTGGTTGGCAAACCTTTCTCATCTAGTTCAAATCTGAGTTCCTTGCTTTCAAATCGAAGAGCACCGCGGTCAAAACGTATTTTTTCAAAATGTTGAGCGATGGTGTTCAGAGTGATCAATTCCTTTCCAAAATCGCCTTCGCCAGAAATGATGCCTATTTGTGCTTGTTCATAGGAAAAGCGTTTATTGCTGTGAATGACCCCTTTTCCAATCCAATGGTTGATGATTTTATATTCCTTATCAAGAGTCAAAACCACCGAGAAACAGAGTCTATCTTCATTAGGTCGTAATGAACATAGATTATTGCTTAGTTTTTCCGGCAACATTGGTATGGTTCTGTCTACCAAATAAACGGATGTTGCCCGTTGAATTGCTTCTTGATCAAGTGCGGTGCCTTCCTTCACGTAATGACTAACATCTGCAATGTGAATTCCAACCTCAAATTCATTTTTATCATTTATTTCGAGGGATATTGCATCGTCAAAATCTTTGGCATCTTCGGGGTCTATAGTGAATGTTGTGATTGACCGAAAGTCTCTTCTTTGTTTTATTTCAGCTGCGTCAATGGATTCAGAAATGGCTTCTGACTCAGCTAAAACATCCTCCGGGAACCGGGTGGAAAAACCAAATTCAGCGACAATGGCGTGCATTTCAGTGTCATGCGCACCGGGTTTACCAAAAACGTCAATGATTCTTCCTATGGGAAATCTGCTGTTTTCTGGAAAGTCGTAAACTTCAACCTGCGCTTTGCAACCATCGAATTTATCTGAAGGTGATTCGGTGATTTTAATGTCTTTGTAACCACTTTTCCCTGTGAGTAAAAATGCGTTTCCATTGTAAATATCTAGGACACCAATGACCTTTCTTGGAGTGCGGGAAATTAACTTCGGGGGCGAAAATGCAGATCGTTTGCCTTGTTTGAGGAATTCCAATTCAAGTATATCTTCGGGGAGAAATCGTTGCAAAAGACTGGATGGAACTCTAATAATTTCATCGGTTTCAGTATTTTTTAGCAACAATTCACCGGCGTAATTATTGATTACTTTAGCCTGAATGGATTGGCTTTTTTGAGCTTTTTGGAATTGACCTTTGGTGGGTTGGCGAACCAATCCTTTTTGAACCAAGCTGAGGAGTGAATGATAAATGGTGTCTTTTTTAAGTCCAGCTTCTCTGGGGATTCTTAAAAAAACTTGTTGTGCATTAAGACTGCCTTTTTTATGGTCTTCCAGAATGGCTAAAATGACTTTTTCAGCCAAGGAAAGTTTTTGATTCTTTTTCAATGATTTAGGATTCGTAATAATCTAGATCCTTGTGGAAGGATTCTTCGACCCGCAAAGTTCCCCAAATTGCTATGACTAAACAAATTATTCCGACCAAATAAGCAGAATGTAAGGTGTAATGGGTAGAAACCGACTTTAATGCAGATTCAAAGTATTCATATCCCCAGGTAATCAAAAGCACGCCGCCGCGCACAAAATTGGGAACGGTTGCAGAAACGGTACTTCTGATATTGGTGCCAAATTGTTCGCTGGCATTGGTTACAAATAAGGCCCAATAGCCGGTTGCCATGCCTAATAAGGTGGCTAAAATGCGATAGTAATTTGCAGAGCCAACAGGGCCGTAAAGATAAAGAGTCATCACAAAGAAGATTGAGATGAGATTAAATAGAATGACTTTTTTCCTGCTTTGAAACCATTGAGATAATATCCCTGACAATAAGTCGCCAGATGATAATCCGACATAACTCCACAATACCATTTCTTTTGTGGAAACTTCTAACATGATGTTAGGGTTGCCTGTAATTTCTGGAAGGAATCTATGTGCAAGGGCAATAAGAATTCCAACTACAAACCAAACGGGTAGACCAATTACAATGCAGGCAAGGTACTTTAAAAACGTATCTCGGGTTTTAAACAAGCTAAAAAAATTACCTTTTTTTACCTGAGCATCCTGCATTTGAGAGAACATATTTGATTCAAAAGTACCAGCTCTTAAAGCCAGTAATACCAATCCCAATGCACCACCCACTATATAAGCTACTTGCCAATTAGCTAAAGGTCTACCTATAATGGACGTGATAAAATCACCAATTATTTCACCTTTGTCTGCAACTAGAAAAGCAGCAACGGCACCTAAAGCACCAAAAGTCACAATGATCATGGTTCCTACGCCTCGTTTTTTAATGGGCATTAATTCGGCAACCAACGTTATAGCGGCACCCAACTCACCTGCAAGACCTAAGCCCGCAATGAATCTCCATATTTTGTAGGCCTCTAAGGTGGTTACAAATGCATTGGCAATATTTGCAATACTGTAAATAAGGATACTTCCAAAAAGCACGCTTACTCGTCCTTTTTTGTCGCCCCAAATCCCCCAAATTAATCCGCCAATAAGCATTCCTGCCATTTGCCATCTGAAAAGAACGGTTTCATTGGTTAAGAAATCAATACTTAGCGCATCGAGACTTTCCTTTTTAATGATATTGAATAATATCAAATCGTAAATATCAACAAAATAGCCCAGTGAGGCTACAATAATGAGTAAAGCAATGTTCTTTTTTGGTCTGTCTTTTGACATGTTCGGCAAGATACGAATTATGAAGGTAATCCTATAATTTAGGATCTAGTGAACCAATATTTTGACAGAATTTTTCTAAATAATGCTGATCGGTTTGGTCAAATTCAGAGAAATTCACGGAGTCAATATCTAAAACGGCCCAAATATCTCCAGCATTATTAAAAATGGGAACTACTATTTCAGAGTTTGATGCCGAGCTGCAAGCAATGTGCCCGGGAAATTCGTGAACATTGGGCACCAATTGGGTGCATTTTTGTTTCCAAGCCGTTCCGCACACCCCTTTCCCAAATTCAATTCTGGTACATGCATTGGTTCCTTGAAAAGGCCCCAAGACGAGTTCTCCGTCAACAACCATGTAAATCCCTGTCCACCAATGGTTAAATAATTCATTAATCAAAGCCATCGCATTGCTTAAATTAGAGAACCATGGTGCCTTAGAATCTAAAAAATGAGGCCAATTATTCAATAGCCATTGATATTTTTCTTCTTTGGTTAACCCTTCAACAGAAAACTCATTCATGATGTGTCGAAATTAATTGATTTTTATCAGTGTTTATCCCGTAAATTATAGGTAAATTGCGTGTTTATTTGATTTATTTTGGGAATGGAAGTTGTAAATACCAAAAAGTTTGAAGTTGTTTTCACTTTTGTGAATCATGCTAATTTTGGTATCATAGTGGAAGCCAATGCGGTACAGTTATTGGATAATGGAAATCCATCGTTGACATTTCAGCGAATTAGAATTCAAAATGCAGATTATTTCCAATTAGATAATGCGCAAAAAGCAGCTGTAGAACTCATTGAAAAGTTCGAAATGGATGTAATCATGAAGAAATTCTACACCGGTACAAAAAAATTGAAACCGGCTGATTTTATTCTAAAGCATTATAATCCCGAGTTGGCCAAACTTGTTAGGGAATATATCGAAATACACTTGCTAAAGTTGCTCCACATCATCAAAGATTATCCGCTTTATTGGTCTGGGAAATTAGGCGAGCCAATGGGACAAAGAATTCAGTTTGCCAATGAGCCAACGTCGGTGTTGTTTCATTTTAGGGAACAAGAAGACGGCATGAATTATTTTGTCACCCTAAAACATCAAGATCAGAAAATCAATATTTTCGAAAATAATGCGCATCTCTTGGTGGGTAAGCCTGCTTGGATAATTACCGAAGACCGCCTGTTATTTTTCAATGAAAGGGTAGATGGGGTCAAAATAAAACCGTTTTTTAATAAACGATTCATTCATATTGCTGCAAATCAACTTTCGGTATACATGAATAAATTCGTGTTGCCACTTTTAGAAAACCACGATGTTTATGCTAAAGGGTTTGAAATTGTTACTGAACAATTGTCTGTGAAACCTGTTCTAAGGCTAAATAAATCCCAAGAAAAAGTAAAAAATCTACTGCTGTATTTTCAATATGGAAGTTGGCAATTTCCTTATCACGTAGACAAAAGAGTAAATGTTTCGCTCGAAGAAAAAGAAGGCAAATTTACTTTTCACAGAATTCGCAGATCTTACCCTATTGAGAAAGATAATATTCGAATTTTACAAGAATTAGGACTGTCATTTGTTAAAGGAAGCATCATGGGAATTGATTCAGATCAAGATTATGATTACTCAATGGTGCAATGGGTGAATCAATACTCAGATGAACTTATTAGAAATGGCTTTGTTATAGAACAAGATTTCTCTGAGGTCAATTATTTTCTTGGGAAGATAGACGTTAAAATTAAGGTCTCTCAAGCTGAAGATTGGTTTGATTTGATGGCTATTGTTCGATTTGGAAGCTTTGAAATTCCATTTACACGCCTTAAAAATCACATTCTCAACAATAAGAAAGAGTTTGTTCTTCCCGATGGAAGTATTGCCGTGCTTCCAAGCGAATGGTTCTCTCACTTTTCAAAGGTGTTGAATTTTTCTGTTGAGGAAGAAGATAGACTAAAGATCAAAAAGATTCACATCTCCTTATTAGAAGATCTACAGCAATATCTAGACGATGAATTGCCCAGTGCAGATTGGGCCGCTGCCATTACCGATCAAAAGATACCCGATTGCAATATCCCTCAATCTTTCAAAGCAGAAATGCGAACCTATCAGAAAGAGGGTTATAATTGGATGAGATTTTTGTTGGAAAATAAGCTGGGTGCCCTTTTGGCTGATGATATGGGATTGGGAAAAACCATTCAAACCTTAGCCCTTATTCAGCACTTAACTGACGAACAAGCCAAGCTAAAATTATTGGGTAAATTAAATTTGCCATCATCTGAACAGGTCCAACAATTGATAAATGGTCAATCAGACAATGATTCCCATTGGCATGGGCCATGTATCGTGGTTTGTCCTAAATCACTGCTATACAACTGGAGAAATGAAGCCAATAAATTTGCTCCTGAGCTAAAAGTGTTGACTTATAGCGGACTGAATCGAAATAAACTCATTTCACAGTTTACCGAAGTTGATTTAGTGGTCATGAGTTATGGTACCATGCGCAATGATTTAGATTTCTTAAGGAAGTTTGAATACCCTTTGATCGTTTTAGATGAAAGTCAAGCCATCAAAAATCCTTCGTCGTTAACGGCTAGAAATTTATTGAAAATACATGCCCGTCATAAAGTAGCATTAACTGGTACCCCTATTGAAAATACCCTTCTAGATATTTGGAGCCAGATGAATTTCTTAAATCCAGGTTTATTGGGCAGCTATACCTACTTTGAGAAGCAGTTCATTCGTCCCATAGAAAAAGAAGGAAATACCAAGAAAACCGATGAATTGAAGCGTTTCATAGATCCATTTGTACTTCGCAGAACGAAGGGTCAAGTAATGAAAGATCTTCCGCCGAAGGTGGAGAAAATTCATTATTGTGAAATGAGCGAAGAGCAAAGTGAATTGTATGAGAAAATAAAGAGTCAATATCGCAATGAAATTCTATCTCACATCAATGAAGTAGGTATCAGTAAGTCGCGATTGAAAATTTTTAACGGATTGATGCATTTGAGGCAACTAGCGTTAAATCCTGTTCTAAAAGATTCAAATTACGAAGGTAGCTCCGGAAAAGATGATGAAATTGTGAGAATGTTGGTGAGGGCCATTGAAAATGGTCATAAAATATTGTTGTTTTCGCAATTTGTAGGATACCTTAAGAACATTGCAGAAATTTTGAAAGATTCTGGTATCAAATTTTGTTATCTAGATGGGTCTATGGATGAACACGAACGCCAAGATCAAATTGAGGTTTTTCAGAATAACAATGAAATCAGAATTTTCTTATTGAGCCTAAGAGCCGGTAATTCAGGATTGAATCTTACAGCTGCTGATTATGTATTTTTAGCAGATCCTTGGTGGAATCCTTTTACCATGAAACAAGCCGAAGATAGGGCGCATAGAATGGGGCAGAGTAAAACCGTAATGAGTTATAAGTTCATTACTAAAGATACTATTGAAGAGAAAATTCTTGCTTTGCAACAAAAGAAAACCAGGCTAGCTGAAAGCATCATTCCTGATGAGGATACCATTATAAACAACATAAACGTAGAAGAACTCGAAGAACTATTGTCTTAGTAATGAAGTTGATGGGTCTTGATCAAGAAAGTCAATGGTTTCAGCTCTTTGAAAGGGGCGGAGTTGTTGAAGGTTTGAACATCTTGTCAGATAGAATCAATAACATGAGAGCGATGTCAAATATTTTTCCGCCTCATGATCAAATACTAAGGGCATTTCAGTTGTGCGACTTTAGAAAAGTCAAAGTAGTTATTATTGGCCAGGATCCTTATCATGGTTTTGGACAAGCACATGGTTTGGCGTTTTCGGTTAATAACGGGATTAAACTTCCGCCGTCATTAGTGAATATTTTTAAAGAAATTCAACGCGACATGGGCGGTGAAATACCTCAAAACGGTGATCTAATGCCTTGGGCAAAACAAGGTGTTTTACTTCTAAATACCGTTTTAACGGTTGAAGAATCTAAACCATTATCTCATCAAAACCTGGGTTGGCAAACATTTACAACTAAGTGTATTCAATGGCTAAATAGGCATTCAGAAGGACTTGCATTTATGCTTTGGGGCAGCCACGCACAGAAATTTGCTGCGGAAATTGACACTCAAAAACATCAACTGTTTCAAACATCTCATCCAAGTCCTTTGAGTGTTTACAGGGGATTTGATGGATGCGGACATTTTTCTGAAGTAAACAGATACTTATCTTCACAAGATAAAGAACCTATAAATTGGGTATTATAGTTTAGGCGTTGCACTCTGAAATTTGTAATTTCGCAATGTGGAGTATCCAATCAGTATTCAAAACGCCAATTTTTATCAGGGGAAATTACCCATTCTAAGGAATGTTAATTTGCAAATTTCGCCGGGAGAGTTCGTGTTTCTCATCGGTAAGACGGGGTCTGGAAAATCCACAATTTTAAAAGCGCTTTACGGTGAAATACCTGTCACAGAAGGCACGGTATCTGTTTCAACATTTCAGTTGAACGGGTTAAAAGAAAAAGACATTCCATATTTGAGGAGGGAACTTGGAATTGTATTTCAAGATTTTCAACTGCTGTCAGACAGATCTGCCTTAGACAATTTGTTGTTTGTTCTAAAAGCCACTGGCTGGAAGAAGCAAGAAGAAATGTTGGCTAGAGCCAATGAGGTACTTGAAAAAGTAGGTCTTCAGAATAAAGGTTATAAATATCCAGCCGAATTGAGTGGAGGCGAGCAGCAACGTTTGGCAATTGCTAGGGCATTATTAAACAAGCCGAAATTAGTTCTAGCAGATGAGCCCACCGGTAGTTTGGACCCCGAAATTAGTGATGAGGTGATGATTTTGTTGCAAAGAATTTGCGCGGAAGGAACATCTGTACTAATGGCTACACATGATTATAGATTGATACACAAATTTGGCGGCACCATTTACCAGGTGATAGACCAAACACTTGAACCAGTTCCAAATGTAAATCACCTTAATTGGTGATGATGGTAATATTTCCCATCAGAGAACTATCAACATATATTTTCTGATTAGATTTTATATAAGAAATCTCTGATATTGAGGTGAGACTTTTTCTCGTGTAATTACTTTTTTGATGAATTATTGCGAGGTCAGTATTTGGGGAGGTACCTAATTCAACACATTGTATATTTAACGTTGTTTTGTATGTAAGCCGTTGGTATTCAAAAAAGTTTTGATGCAGATCTTTATCTTCAATAGCCACAACTATACTATCTGATACAGGTTTTTCAATGGTTGAAATTAAACTTAGTTTCTGATGGAGTCTATGAGGGGACACGCTAGTTCTGGGCAAAGCAAATTGTCCGAAATTCCACAAAAACATCCCCAGAGAAACCAACAATGAATAGTTCATTATTCTGCCAGTGTTATGCGCAAGCACCAATAGGAAGGGAAGGACAATCATAAATTCAATGTTTCCGACGCTATAGGCTGCAAATAATAAGTGAAAGAAAAATGCGGTTAAATAAATCAATGACCAATCTGACTTTTTGAAATTCAAATTGTGTGCACCAACATAGAGTACCACGCCAATCAATGTAAAGAGTAAACTTATAATGGCAACGCCTGATAGGAATGGATTAAATACCTTCCAAAACATAAACATTTCACCATGAACCTGAAAGAAAACTCTGATGAAGTTTACGGCCGTCATGGTTATATTATTTAAACTTGGTACCAATTGAACTAATCCTTTATCTACATCCTGAAATACCAATTCTAGGAGTGATTTTGAGTAGTGTAGACTGAAATAATAGTAGATTGTTATTATGATTGAAGAGGAAAAAATTAAATAAAGAATTTTGGTTGGCCATTTGATTTGTAGGTGCAACCAAAGCGCAAGAAGCCAAAAAACATGCGTTTGATGAAAAAGTGTAGCTGTAGAAAGTAGCACGAACGAAATAATCCACTGTTTTTTTTCATAGAAAAAAGTTCCGAGAAGCGAAAAGAGCAATGGAAGCATATAGGTTTCATTCTCAAAACTGTATTTCATGAAAGAAAAAGTAGCAGATAAGAAGAAAAGTGCCAGTGCTATAGATGAAAGTCTCCATTTACGTTGCTCCAAAATGAGCCAGATTACAATCAGATTTAAGACAGATACAATCAAATTGAAACGAATGAATACAATCAACGGATTATAAATTTTGGCGGATATTTGTTCTACATCAAAATAGCTGTGGCTGTATTGATCAAATAAAAAATTTAAAACATATTTATGTAGAAGGTGGTGTCCAGATTGTAAATCATTCTTCATGACTTCACAAGCATAGCCGTATGAATCACCAGTGAATTCAATTGGGATAAACCACCACCGCAAGAATAAATACGATAAAATTTGGAGTAGAATTAAGGTGCGTTTTCGGGCCATTTCAACAAAGATAACATGTATCTTTGCAATTCTTGGAAGCGCTTAAACACCCTATATTCAAAAAAATATCAAAAACTGCCGATGATCTTGGTCAGAGAGCCTATGTTGTTGGCGGTTTTGTGCGTGATTATTTCTTGCAAAAACCTTCCAAAGATTTAGATCTGGTAGTGGTTGGTTCGGGCATCGAATTTGCAGAACACCTGCAGAAAGTGTTAGGGGAGCAAGATTGCACTTTGGCCGTTTTCAAGAATTTTGGAACTGCTCAAATTAAATTTCAAGACTGGATCATAGAGGTAATTGGTGCAAGAAAAGAATCTTATCGCCTTGATTCGCGTAAACCTTTAGTTGAAGACGGTACTCTTATAGATGATCAAAATCGACGTGATTTTACCATCAATTCCATGTATCTGTCTTTGAATTCGGAGACATTTTCAGAATTATACGATCCCTTCAACGGAATTCAAGATCTTCAAGACGGCATCATTAGGGCAAACAATGATCCTGATATAACCTTTTCAGATGATCCATTGCGGATGCTTAGAGGTATTCGATTTTCAGCCAGATTGAATTTTAAAATTCAGGCTGATACATGGTCAGGTATTATCAAGAATGCGGAAAGAATTGACATTGTTTCACAGGAACGAATTACCGATGAGCTGAATTCCATGATTTTGGGAAAAAAACCATCCATTGCTTTTGATTTGATGGAACAAGCGGGATTATTGCAAAGGTTTTTTCCGGAATTCGTCGCGCTAAAAGGCATTGAAACCATCCAAGGTAAAAGCCATAAAGATAATTTCTATCATACGTTACAAGTTCTTGATCAATTGTGCGAATTAAGCGATGATTTATGGTTAAGATGGGCAGCCATTTTGCATGATATTGCTAAACCAGCAACTAAAAGATTTGATCAAGAGGTAGGTTGGACCTTTCATGGGCATGAAGATAGAGGCTCTAGAATGGTCAAAGGAATTTTCAGAAGAATGCGTCTTCCACTTGACGAAAAAATGAAATTCGTTGAAAAAATGGTGGCCATGCATTTAAGACCTATTGTACTTTCTAAAGAAATTGTCACAGACAGTGCCGTAAGAAGACTTATTGTTGAGGCAGGCGAAGATGTAGGGGCGTTGATGAAACTATGTAGAGCCGATATTACCAGCAAAAATGCAGCAAAAGTACAAAGGCATATATTTGATTTACTGAAAGTTGAAGATAAAATTGCTGAGGTAAATGCCAAAGACGAACTGAGAAATTGGCAGCCAGTTGTTACTGGAAATCATATTTTGGAACGATATCAAATTGATAAACCCAAACACATCGGAGCATTGAAAAACGAAATTCGAGAAGCAATTCTTGAAGGTAAGGTCCCCAACGAATTAATCCCGTGTTTTGATTTTTTAGATGAATTTGCTCAGAGTTTGGGAATTGCTCGTAAATAATTCGATTTTTGCACTACAAATTATATGTTACTGATTTCTAATATTCGCCAAAATTCTAACGAAATTATTGAAAGATTATCCATTAGAGGGATAGATGCCGCTCCTTTAGTTCAAGAGATTCTTGATTTAGATGCGCAGTCTCGACTAGCTCGAACTGAAATGGAGCAAACTCAAGCTCAAAGCAATCAATTGTCGGGTCAAATTGGTGAGTTAATGAAATCAGGTAAAAAAGACGAAGCTGAATCCATTAGAAATCAGTCAACCCAATTAAAAGAAAAAATCAAAGAATTAACCATTCAAGTTGAACAACTAGAACAGATGGTTACAGATAAAATTATTGCCTTACCGAACACTCCAAATACGAGTGTTCCCAAAGGCAGATCTGCCGAAGACAATCTTCAAGTATTTCTTCATGGAAATGCAGTTGAGTTGCCAGAGTCGGCTTTACCTCATTGGGAGTTAGCTACTAAATACGATATCATCGACTTTGAATTGGGAAATAAAATTTCTGGCGCTGGGTTTCCAGTATACAAAGGAAAAGGTGCTATTTTCCAAAGAGCTTTGATACAGTTTTTCTTGAACGAAGCCGGCAGAGCAGGATATATGGAAATTCAACCCCCTTTATTGGTAAATGCAGACAGCGGATATGGAACAGGTCAATTACCTGACAAAGAGGGTCAAATGTATCATGCAACAGTAGATGATCTTTATTTGATTCCTACTGCTGAAGTACCAATTACCAATATCTATAGAAATGTAATTTTGAGGGAAGACCAACTTCCGGTGAAAAATTGTGGTTATACCCCTTGTTTTAGACGTGAGGCGGGAAGTTATGGTGCTCATGTGAGAGGTTTAAATAGACTTCACCAATTTGATAAAGTTGAGGTTGTTCAGATTGTAAAACCCGAAGATAGCTACAATGTATTAGAGGGAATGTCGGAATATGTTCAATCATTATTGCAGAAATTAGGATTGCATTATCGAGTGTTATTGCTTTGCGGTGGGGACATGGGTTTTACTTCAGCTAAAACATACGACATGGAAGTGTGGAGTCCTGCACAAAAAATGTGGTTGGAATGCAGCTCTGTGAGTAATTTCGAAACCTTCCAAACAAACCGTTTGAAGTGCAGATATAAAAATTCCGAAGGAAAGACTGAATTAGCACATTCATTAAACGGTAGCGCATTGGCATTGCCAAGAATAGTGGCTTCTTTGTTGGAAACCTTCCAAACGCCTGAAGGTATTATTGTTCCAGAAGTTTTGCGTCCATATACTGGTTTTGATTTGATCAACTAAGCATGAGTTTTGATTTAAATAGAGACTTTTCTTTAGAAGAGTTATTACAATCGGTTGTTGCAATTAAAGAACTTCCCAATCAATTGGCTAAATTGATTAGTGGAATTACAGAAGAACAATTAAATTCAAGCTACCGTGAAGGCGGCTGGAATGTGCGCCAAATTATACATCATCTTGCTGATTCCCACATGAATGCTTACATCAGAACCAAACACGTCATTGCCCAAGATGTTTCCGAGATGCAGGTTTACGATCAAGATTTATGGGCATCTGATTTGGATGCGACATTTCACCATGAAGCAAGTTTTATGATTATCTTGGGTTTGCACCAAAAATGGAGTCTTTTGCTATTAGAATGCTTGAAGCAACCTGAAGTTTATTTGGCTAAATCTTTGTATCATTCTGAGAGAAAAATGCATTTATCTTTAGCTCACATGATTGCATTATACGCTTGGCACGGCAATCATCATTTGACTCAGATTCAAGCGGCTATTTCTTATAAGAATTAAATACTTTCCAAATTTGATAGGGAACTTTGATAAAATCAAACGTTCCGATTTTTGATCCTGCTACATCTCTCCACTTCCGAATGGGCACTTCTTGACATAAATCAATACCATTAGAGCCAAATTTATTTTTGATTCTCAATAGAATTTCGACATCAAAAAGCCACCTCGTTTTAAAAGGCGTTTCAAAGAGGTCTTTCAAAGAGACATGAATCAACTTTGCACCACATTGTGAATCGTGAACTTTCCAGCCTAAACCGTATGATATTAGGGTAGCGAAAATTCGACCTGAATAATGTCTAAACATGGTTCTTTCAATGTTAGAGCCCAACCTAGCAACCCTTGAACCTAGAATGTATGGTTGATTTTCAAGGTTTGAGAAACTGAATAGCCATTCAATTTCATCTAAGGGTGTTGCCATATCGGCATCCCAAAAACCAACCCAATCAAATCCTTGGTTCCAGCCCCAATTTAAACCATGTCTAACTGCATCTGATTTCCCCTGGTTTTTTTCCAAATCCAGCAAACTACATTGTGGTTGATTAAAAATGGAATCACTGATTAATTTAGAAGTATTATCTGTGCTACCATCGTTTACAAATAAAACATGTACTTGGGGCCGAGTTTCAAGATATGAAGTTATTACTTGAAAATCTAGCCTTTCAGACTCATTATAACAGGGTATGACAATGCAGGTTTTAGGAAAAGCCATTGAGAGCGTGAATTTATAACGAAAAACCCAAATGCTCTGCGTAATTTTGCATCACCATGGCATTTTACCAAAATATTTTGGAAACCATAGGAAATACTCCTTTGGTTAAAATAAATAAACTCACTAAAGATTTACCCTGTACTGTATTAGCAAAAGTTGAAACTACCAATCCAGGTAATTCTATCAAAGACCGAATGGCACTTAAAATGATTGAAGATGCTGAAAAGTCTGGACTTTTAAAACCGGGTGGAACCATTGTTGAGGGTACTAGTGGTAACACGGGTATGGGTTTGGCTATTGCCGCTGTTGTAAAAGGATATAAATGTATTTTCACAACCACAGATAAGCAAAGCAAAGAAAAAGTAGATGCTTTAAAGGCTTTTGGTGCCGAGGTGATTGTTTGTCCAACAGATGTAGAACCAGAAGACCCCAGAAGCTATTATAGTGTGAGTTCTCGCCTTGCTGCAGAAATACCGAATGCCTGGAAACCCAACCAATATGACAATTTAAGTAATTCGCAGGCCCATTACGAACAAACAGGACCTGAAATTTGGGAACAAACCGAAGGTAAAATTACCCATTTAGTGGTAGGTGTAGGTACTGGTGGAACCATTTCAGGTACTGCTAGATTCCTCAAGGAGAAAAATCCAAATATTCAAGTTATTGGAATTGATACATACGGTTCAGTTTTTAAAAAGTATAAGGAAACGGGAATCTTCGATAAAAATGAAATCTATCCCTATATAACCGAAGGAATTGGAGAAGATTTCTTACCTAAAAATGTTGATTTTTCGCTAATAGATCATTTTGAAAAAGTTACCGACAAAGACGCTGCTTACATGACTCGATTGATTCCTAGGGAAGAAGGAATTTTCGCCGGAAATAGTGCTGGTTCAGCCATGCAAGGGCTACTTCAAGTGAAACATATGTTTGGGCCTAACGATGTCGTTGTGGTTATTTTCCATGATCATGGGACACGTTATTTGGGAAAAATGTTTAACGAGGATTGGATGAGAGACAGAGGGTTTATTCCTTCTAAAACCACAAAGACCGCTTCAGAATTGATTGCCAATCACAAAGAACTTCCCTTGGTAAGCATCCTAGATTCTGTGACTTGTAAAGAAGCATTTCAACTGATGCAGAAATACGATATTTCTCAAATTCCTGTAAAAAATACCCAAAACGAATTCGTTGGTTCATTGGATGATAACTTCTTTTACAAAGAATTGTTAACTAATCCAGATTTGATGAATTCTACGGTTGGGAGCGTAATGCAACAAGCCTACCCGGTGGTTTCTTTTGGAGAATCTATTGAAAATATCTCTCGTTTGATCAATGAGAAAAACCAAGCTTGTATAGTAATGGATATGGGCGGAAACTGGCATATAATAACTAAGCAGGACTTGATCAGGGCGATTGCTGATGTTTAATTTTATTTACAAATTATTTAAAACCAATTCTTCAAATTCCATGGCAATTACAATAAAAACTCCTGAACAAATTGAGGGCATCAGAAAAAGTTCTCAGTTGGCTGCTCAAACCTTAAAACACATGGAACAATTCGTTAAGCCAGGTGTAACTACTTTAGAACTTGATCAAATCATAGAAAAATATGTCAGGGAGCACGGTGCTTCTCCGGCTACAAAAGGGTACCGAGGCTATAAACATTCAAGTTGTATTTCGCCCAATGATGTTGTGTGTCATGGAGTTCCCAATAGTTATGTTTTACAAGATGGTGACATCTTAAATATAGATGTGACTACCATATTAAATGGATTCTACGGTGATACATGTAAAATGTACTACGTTGGAAACCCCTCTGAATACGCTCAGAAACTAGTTGATATTACCAAAGAATGTCTTCGCCTTGGAATGGCAGAATGCAAGCCAGGTGCACGATTGGGAAATGTTGGGTATGCCATTTCAGAACATGCACATAAACATGGTTACAGTGTAGTTTATGAATTTTGTGGACATGGTGTAGGACTTAAATTTCACGAAGAACCCGATGTGCCGCATATTGCTGAGAAAAACTCTGGACCAATTCTTAAAGAAGGAATGGTATTTACCATTGAACCCATGATCAATGCAGGCAAAGCTCGTTGCAAAGTGGATAGAAAAGACGGTTGGACCGCCAGAACCATAGATGGTAGATTGAGTGCTCAATTTGAGCATACCATTGTTATTACCGCTGATGGCTATGAAGCATTGACTGATGTTTATGGGGATTTTTAATCTAGAAGGATATCGATGAAATTAACTACCATACACACAGGAAACTTCAAACTTGATGGGGGAGCTATGTTTGGTGTTGTTCCAAAGGTTCTTTGGAATAAAATGAACCCCGCGGATAATAACAACTTATGTAATTGGGCTATGCGATGCCTCTTGATTGAAGTGGGTTCGCGGAAAATTCTCATCGATACTGGAATTGGCAATAAACAATCCGATAAGTTCTTTTCTCATTATTATTTGAACGGCGATCAAAGTTTGGACAAATCTTTAGCTCAATTCGGTCTTACAAAAGATGATATTACAGATGTGATTTTAACGCATCTTCATTTTGATCATGTAGGGGGCGCAGTAACAAGTGATTTAACCCCTGCCTTTAGCAATGCTATTTACCATGTTACCCAAATTCAATGGAATCATGCGAACAATCCCAATCCAAGAGAAAAAGCCTCTTTTCTGATAGAAAATTTTGAACCGTTACTTCAAGCAGGTGTTCTGAATTTTGTAAAACCCGGTGATAGAATTGCTGATGTAATTGAGGTACTAACCTGCAACGGACACACACTTGAAATGATTACCCCGTTGATTCACCTTCCAAGTGGTGAAAAAGTGTTGTATGGGGCTGATTTATACCCAAGTCACTCTCACATCAAATCCAACTTTGTAATGGCCTATGATATTCAACCGTTGGTTACCATGGTTGAAAAAGAAGCAATGAATCAACGCGCGATTGCAGAAAATTGGTGGATATATTATGAACACGACCTTGCCCATGAAATGAGCAAGATCGCATTGAATGAAAAGAACCAATTCGAGGCGGTAAATTTCGCCACAATTGATCTTTTGAACTAATTATTGTTGAGGGAAGTATTTCTCCCAATTAACTTTTTCACCAGTAATTTCCTGGTAAATTTCATCAATATAAAACTGAGCATTGGTAAACTCCTGTTGAGTTTTAACGTTACCATACGACATTGCACCTACCCATTTATTGAAATTGGTTTGATCATTTTTCAATTTGAAACATTGAGCTCCAATTTGATAGCTACGTGCATCTAACGGATTTATTTTAACTGCTTCTTTAATTGAGGCGATAGCCAAATCATAATCTTTGTTCAATAAATGAGCCTGGGCTTTCATGCTGTATCCTTCCGGGTCTTTAGGACGAGATCCTATGTAGGCCTGCATGGTGTTTACCGCTAAATCGTACTTATCTTTCTCCACATACATTTGATATGCGGAAAACAGGGCACGACTGTATTCAGGGAACAATGCTAAACATCTATTCATGTATATCAAAGCCGAGTCAACATTTCCTTTGTTGGCATATGCATTTCCAATGTAGAATAACGCTTCGGTAGATTTAGGATCCACTTTTAAATACTCATTCAATAAGGAGATTCCTTTGTCTTGGTTATTTTCCTTGGTAATCGCTTGAATTCCTTGATAGTCTAAATCGGAAATGCGTTTTACAACACAACCCATTGGTTTTCCGTCAACTTCAGGGGTAAAAATGGTACCTGCAGGAGGGAAGCTACCATTATCTAAACGCGCTTTATCCATGTATGCATTGTAGAAAATGGCATAATCCCATTTCTTTTCAGAGCGATCATCAAATCGAGTATAGCCTACATGAACATTGGGTTGATTACGGAAATAATATTTCACTTGATCCATTCCATATGTGAGGATCTCATATTTTTTATTTGGATTTTTTGAGATTTCATTTTCTATGAGATATTCACAGCTAGGTCTAATACTTGCTAGGTAATAATCCATTTCGTATTCGCCGTAAGCTCCTTCAACTCCACCAATAACCTCATTGAAATAAACATAACTGAGATTTGAGTTTTTTGCAACAAAGGTTGCAGGCAGCAACGTAAATCCAATTGATAATATTGCACCAATGGGAAGTTTTATTTTTACGAGGGATTGCAACTTGTAGTATCCTAAGACGGCCAAAATTCCAAAACTAGGCAGAGTGAACAAAATATGTCTTAGTCCGCCGTAAACACCAGATTTTTGGAGGTAGATGTAGAATATTGGGAAAATGGCAGTAAATACGATTAAAAATTCTTCCACGGTAAATGATTTCCGGCGAATGGCGGTAGTGACTAAAAACAGGGCAATACCGATGAGAATACCAATTGGCAGTGTTATCCAAAGGTATTTGGTTAAATAATGACCGGGCAATCCATCACTGTCGTATAATTTTCCTTCAAAAAGCTGTCTTAAAGTTACTTGATAATTAGTGAACGCGTCTAATGCCTTCATGGGGTTATCAATGGGAGCTTCCCAACCGTAAGGCCAAACATAAATCCCCAAAAAGTAACCCACAATTCCAATAACTGCTAAGGCCATAATCCATTGATTGGCACCTTTCCACTGTAATTTAATAAAGCTGGGCAATGAAATCTTTTCGATGAATTTTAATCCCAAGTAAAGCCCAATGATGGCGATAGATAAAAGTCCTCCGATACGGATAGAAATACCCAATGCAATACCAAATACCAATCCCACAGCGGAAGACCATCTAAAAGTAGGGTAGGACTGTGCAAATTTTACGGCATAATAAAGTGACATAATGTAACCCAATGCGAAAGGTACGTCTTTGGGGTTGTTCAACGATTCACCAAAGAATCTAGGCATGAAAAATACGGCAAGCAAAGCCACCGAAGCCCATAAATAACTTCCTTTGGTTAATCTACGAGTCAACAATGCAGCGTAGAAAACCGATAAAAATCCAAAAACGGCATTCCACCAATGTCTCAAGCCCATATAATCATTAGCGTCGGAAATCCATGCCATGATTGCTGTGAATGTATCAAAACTAGATCCATACAAATGCATCAATCGGTCTGGGTCTTCAATGGTTGCGGCCGAAACTCCATCGGTTTGGTATTTGCGAGCTACGGTAACCATTTTTTGCCCTTTAATGGCGTTGGTATCGATGGGCATTTGCATGCCTATTTTATCTAAATGGTAGTTGGCAATCAGTTTTGCATATTCATATTGAACAAATTCATCTCCCGATATACCGGCTTTTTTGCTTGTTTGGGTAATGTAGAAAAAACTCAAAATGGATAACAATACAAAGGCCAATTTTGACCAATTCCCTTTGGGATTAATATAAAAATTCAGGGCTTGTTGCAACTTGGAGTTCCAAGTTTTCAATACATCTAAATTGTCTGACTTTTTATTTTCTAAGGTAATGAATGATTCAGCGCTGCAGGCTTTTTCTAAGTAATAGGGCAGTTCCTCGAATGCACAGAGTTTGGGACAAATTTCTGCTAATTGAATTAATGACGAAAGATTCGCCACAATGGCTGTAAAGTTGGCGCGTTGCGATTGTTGACCGCTCAATAATTGATTGGTTATTGAATTTTGATCCGTTTCAGCACAGATATAATGTAGAGGATTATTTGATTCTACAGCAATTTCTTGCTTGATTTTCTGCAAGTGAGCAGGCTTAAGAGGTTTCTCTGCATTAACAATGACAAACCAACCGTCTTTTAGTTCTGATATTTGAGTTGAATTCGAAATTTGAATGGAATCAGAAGAAAGGTTTGACTCTTTTTCATCTGACATCCAGGTCAAAGTGGTTAGTTGGATGTTTTTCACTTCCACAGAACCTTTTTCTACTTTTTTAGCCATGATTTTGCGTATTCAGTGCGAAATTAATTTCTTTTATTGTTGTATTTAGTTTTATGAGTAAGTTTAATCCCAAATGATGTAAAAATGCAAATAAACTGATTTATTAGTTGCAGTTGATTTTGGTAAATCGGCGTAAGGGCTAGGAATTAAATTGACTTTAAGTATCACTTCGGTTACTCCAGGTGCAAACGGATGATCTGTCAGTGATTTGGCGTTCAATATGCTTTCGGCATAATTGCTTGAGCAATTTGCTTTTACTACTTTTTTAATTTCTTCTAAGTTCCAGTTTTTAAGATCGCTTTCCTCATATCCAAAGTTAAATGGACTAAATTTTTCTGGGGATATTCTTTTTAAAACCGAGAATTTTGATTGAATGCTTTGTTTTCCGGGGAATTTATAATTGCAAATTTCTGCATCCTCATTATAGTTGTGTTGATTAATCATCAAAGTAGTGACTCTGGATTCTTCAATTGATTTAACCACCCACTTAGGTTCTTCATAAAGATAAGATAATGATATTTTTTGATCAAGGATACTTTGGTAGTCGCTGTCGATGGTGAATTTTATAGAGTCATTTACAGGATGTTGATAGTAACCGGTTTTTCCAGTGAAGACGCTATCAAATCCCAAAGTAAAGCCCAAGTCTTCAAAATAGAAAATCACCGGTTGTGCAGTATCTGGTCCAGAATCAAATACAGGGTTTTCTTGGCCCAATGCTGAATCAATTGCAGTATTAGAAGCTGGTTCAGTAGACGGGTTTGAGCAACTGGCAATGAAAACAATTAGTGACAATAGCATAAAGCTAAAGCAAAGTTGAATGCAAGATTTTAAATTCATTACTTGTGTGTTTTTTGTAATTAAGTCTCAAATAAACAATTAATTCTTTGAAAGAAGAGAATTTACCATTAATTTTGCCGCCCACTAAAGGAGGAATTTTATATTGACACAAGAATCAAAAGATCAACAAAATGAAGAAATCGTAAGCGCAGCTGCGGTTTCTACTCCAGCTCCCAAGAAAAGTTCAACTGCAGCTTCTGCACATGATGATTTTGACTGGGACGCTGACGAAGCGGGCTTCCAGTCTTATTCTAAGGAAGATCGTCTTAAGCTCGAAGAGCAGTACAACAACACCTTCAATCCCGTAACTGAGAAAGAAGTTGTTAAAGGTGTAGTCGTTGCAATTAACGACAAAGACGTAGTAGTTAACATCGGCTTTAAAAGCGATGGTATGGTACCACGTACAGAATTTCGCGATATGCCCGACTTGAAAGTGGGTGATAACGTAGAAGTATTTGTTGATATTGCCGAAGACAAAATGGGTCAGTTGATCTTGAGTCGCCGCAAGGCCTTGCAAGAAACAGCATGGGAACGCATCATTGAAGCAATGGAAAGCGACACCGTTGTTACAGGTTACGTTCGCTCTAGAACCAAAGGTGGTTTAGTTGTTGATGTTTTCAACATCGATACTTTCTTGCCAGGTTCACAAATTGATACGAAGCCAGTTCGCGATTACGATCAATACGTAGGTAAAACTATGGATTTCAAGATCGTTAAAGTGAACGAAGTATACAAAAACGTAGTTGTATCTCATAAAGCACTTATTGAAGATGATATTGAAGCTCAGAAATCTGAGATCTTGTCTCGTCTTGAAAAAGGACAAGTACTTGAAGGTGTGGTTAAAAACATGACCAGCTTCGGAGTATTTGTTGATTTGGGTGGAATTGACGGTTTGTTACACATCACTGATATCTCTTGGGGTAGAATTAACCACCCAGAAGAGGTGTTGAAATTAGATGAAAAAGTAAATGTTGTAATTCTTGATTACGATGATACTAAGAAGCGTATCTCTTTGGGATTGAAGCAGTTGTCTGCTCACCCATGGGATGATTTAGATCCATCTATCGCTGAAGGTTCAAAAGTAAATGGTAAAGTAGTTAGCGTTGCTGATTACGGTGCTTTCATTGAAATTAAACCTGGAGTTGAAGGATTGGTTCACGTTTCTGAAATGAGCTGGAGCTCTCACTTGAGAAATCCATCTGAATACCTAACAGTTGGCGAAGATATTGATGCAGTTGTATTGTCACTTGACCGCAGCGAGCACAAAATGAGCCTTGGTATTAAGCAATTGACTCAAGATCCTTGGGTTGAAATTGCAAATAAATACCCTGTAGGTAGCAAACATAAAGGGGTAGTTAAAAACTTGACTTCTTATGGTTTGTTCCTTGAATTGGAAGAAGGTATCGACGGACTGGTTCACGTTTCTGACTTGAGCTGGAACAAGAAGATCAAACATCCAAGTGAATTCGTGAAAAAAGGCGAATCTCTAGAAGTGATTGTTCTTGAGGTAGATTCTGACAACCGTCGTTTGAGCTTAGGCCACAAACAGTTGGAAGAGAATCCTTGGGATACTTTCGAAACCATCTTCACTTTGGGTTCAATTCACGAAGGTACAGTTACCAGCATCAATGATAAAGGAGCAACCATCCAGTTGCAATACGGTGTTGAAGCATTCGCTCCAACTCGTCACATCAAGAAGGCTGATAACAAGCCAATGAAAGAAGACGAAGTATTTGAATTTGAAGTGATTGAATTCTCTAAAGATTCTAAGAGAATCATCGTTTCTCATACAAACATTTGGAAAGGTGCTGAACGTGCTAAAGACGGAGAAGAGAAAAATTCTCGTGAAAAAGCAAGAAAGAATACATCTAAAACTATGAAGAAGATCAACCAATCTTCTGAAAAGACCACCCTTGGTGAATTAGATGCTCTTTCTGAATTGCGTGCACAGTTCGAAAAAGCTGAATCTAAACCTGCCGCTAAAGCAGCAAAAGAAGTAAAAGAAGCTCCTGCAGCTGCAGAAACTTCATCAACTGGTGTTTCAGAATTGAAAGATCTATCTGGTGTTGGTCCTGCTATGGTTAAGAGAATGTCTGCGTTAGGTGTAAATACCGTCGAAGATTTGATCGCAATCACTGACGAAAAGGCGGCTGAATTGGCTGAGCAAGATTCCAAAATTTCTGCTGAACAGTGGACAAAATGGATCGCTGAAGCTAAAGCTTAATTCAACTAATTAAATTACAAGAAGTCCCGCTGGAAACAGTGGGACTTTTTTGTTTTCTAGTATTTCGGTAACTTTGATAAATCATAATGGATCATTTACAAACCCAATTAACTGCTGCTTTCTTAGTCAGTTTACTTCACGGTTTAATACCTTCTCATTGGTTGCCTTTAATTGCATACGCAAAAAGCCAGAAACTAAATAGTTCTTGGTTGCTTCGTGAAGCGGGTATTATTGCCATTATTCACGCATTGGGTACCATTTTAATTGGTTATTTGGTTTATCATACTGCTCACCTTAGTCATTTGGGTACACTTGCCATTAACGATTTAGAAGACGCAATTGATGAATTGAGATTTATTCTTCCATTTGAGAAGTTCTCTGCTTTGATTCTGTTCATATTGGGACTGGTTTTTCTATATAGACATTACAATCATAAACACTTTCATCTTGACCATAAAAAATTTGGCAAGAGAATGCTAACAGGTATAATCGTTGCGATGTTTTTAAGCCCCTGTATGGAAATAGTGGGTTTTTATTTTACGCTAGCACCATACGGCTTGGACGCTTTTTGGAAATTGAGTTTTATGTACCTCTTTACTACCATGGTAAGTATTTCTGCTGGGGTAATGATCTTCAATAAAGGAATGGAGAAAATAAATATCCATAAATGGGAACACAACGCAGGAATCTTCAGCAGCGTTCTGATGATGGTTTCAGCGGTGCTTATGTGGTTCTTTTAATTTTCGTGGGTTTTACCTAAATATTTGTCAATCACATTGTGAATGACGTATAACAAAGGCAACAAAATTATTGCCATACCTAATTTATAGATATAATTGATGGTTCCCACTTGTAGAACCCAAGTCAGTGAGTAGTTTCCGCCTATATAAAAGGCAATTACCAAGACTACATAACTATCAATAAACTGGCTGACAATGGTGCTGCCTGTAGCCCTCAACCAAATCATTCTATCATTGGTGTATTTTTTTATTCTTTCAAATATTAAGGCGTCTATCAATTGACCAATTAAAAAAGCAACCAATGAACCAACAATAATCATTAACCCTTGTCCGAATACGGCATTGAATGCGCTTCCCATGTTTTCAATGCCCTGTGTTTTAGCACCTTTTAGCCACCAAGTTGCTCCCTCCAACGACATAGCCAATCTGACCATTAAAAATGAGTAAACCAACATGATTACGGCCAAATAGGAAAGGCGTTGTACACCTTTCTTGCCAAAATACTCATTAATAATATCAGTAAGTACAAATACAAAAGGCCATAAAATGACTCCAGCAGTCATATCTAAATTGTAGGTTGATTCTCCCCATTGCAAATTCAATGGTTTAACCCCCAAGCTACCTTCCAATGAAAATATCTTTGCACCAATGAATTCCGCAATGATGGCATTGGTCAAGAAGGAAAATCCTAAGACAATAAACAGTCTATTTTTACGTTCATTGAAGGTGTTTGTTGATTCATTCATCATTCGCTTTCAAATCTAGTCAAATTAGACAGGTTTTAAAATGTGAATAAGCCAATTAATGCCTTTACGTAATCATGTTTAATTTTACCACTGATAAACTCGTACAATGAAATTTTGGTCGTCCATTCTTTGTTTTACATTCATTTTTACCCAATTATTAGGGCAAAAATTGTCATCTAGTGAGGATTTAATAAGAACGTTGATTCAACAAGGAAAAATTGCTGATGCCAAAATTGAAATTCAGAAACAATTGGCATCCAATCCCAATAACTCAGAAGCACATTTTGGTTTAGGCCTCTGTTACATCAATTCAAAAGAATATAGTACCGCTTTAGTGTCCCTTAATAAAGCAATTAATTTAAATCCAAGTTTGAAGGATGCTTATTTCTACCGGTTTTTAGCCAATATCGAAACGTCTAATTTTCAATTTGCCCTAGCAGATATCAATCAGCATCTGAAATATTTCTCTCAAGATACATTGGCACATTCTCAAAAAATGAATTTAGCTATTCAAATGAGGGAATACAATGATGCAATTCAAGAAGGTTATTGGTTATTTGACCATAAATTCGGCGGTGACGAAATTATTATTCAACAAATTAAATTGTTAGAAATGCAAAAAAGCCCCAAAGAACAAATTTCATTTTTGAATAGGGTAATTTTAGATTACAGAGATAATCATTTGTGGTATTATCACAGAGCTCAAGCGTATTTTAATTTGGGCGAATATGAGAAGTCATTAATTGATTTAGATCGATTTTTAATTGTTGAACCTAAATCAGTGATTGCATTAAAACTTCGATTTGATAACCACTATTTCCTCCGAAACTTACCGAAATGTGAAATTTTCATTCAAGAACTCATGGATCTTGAACCAGAAAATGGCTTGTTTTACAGCGATTACGGACATATATTACTCCAAAAGGGTGAATGGAATAAAGCCATTAAAAATTTTGACCAGGCCATCAAATTCAAGTCTGACCATCTTGGTTATGTTTACTTGGGACGAGGAATCGCTCGCTTTAATTTAAATCAGAAAAAATTAGCCTGTGCTGATTGGGAAAAAAGTTTGCTGTTAGGTGAGACCATTTCTAAAAAATATCTAAACAACTATTGCGAGTAAAAATTATTACATATAGCTTTTTGGTTTTGGGTGGTTTGTTCTTCCTTTCTAATGGAATTGAACCCCCACAAAAAACGCGTCCTGCTAACAACGATTCTGTGTTAAACCAATCTAACCAATTTTTTCAGTCACCAGATGTTGCATTTTGGTTGCGAGACATTGAATTATCCTCAGATTCATTTTTGGTCGTTGATAAAAAATCTCGAAAAGTAATAGACGTACTTCATAAGTCTCAAGTTTTGAAAATAGAAACTGGTAAAAACCTGAAAGAATTAGCAAAGATTTATCATTTTGTACATAAGTTGGATTCGAATTCGCAGGTAAAATTTGTTCGAGGACGTAAGGAGTTTTTTAACTATCCTAAAATTGAACCCCATATCAGTCCAGCTGAGGCTATTTTTAAAAGTGTTGGGGTAGATACGGCGTTGGCAAGATTTATTCTACTGATTGAAAGTCCAAGCAATCCATCTGCCATTTCTATTTCTGGCGCTAGAGGTCATTTTCAATTAATGCCATCAGTGGCAAGAAAATACGGATTGGTGATCAATCAATATAGAGATGATAGGCTGAATTTCGAAAAATCTGCCGTAGCAGCAGCTAAATTGATGAAGCAATATTGCATTCCACAAGCCCAACGAATAGCTTTAAGTGCAGGTATATTGGTTGATTCGTCTGCAAAGACTGAACTTTGGTTTCGATTGTTGGTCTTACATGTGTATAACGCAGGTTCTGGCAATGTGGCAAAAGCAGTTAGGGTATATGCTGCCGATGGATTAACAGGAGAGGAGTTGATCATGAAATTATGGAAAACACATGTTGGAGCATTTGGAAATAGTTCTCAAAATTATTCTCAAGTGGCATTAGCAAGTCATTTAGCTTACAATAGGTATTTATCAAATAAAAAATCAGAGGTTTTTTCTCAAGCAGCCCAAAATAATGCTGCCAATTAGCATTTGTTTTTATGGCATATTTTTTACTGTTTTTTCCATTGTTGGTCGACAAACGGAATAATAAAATGGACAAAATAACCTTCTCGGTGTGCAACAAAACTCACATACTAACATATTGCTTTCAATGTGCATTTTTTAAGTTGTTCATTTTTAGGCAAATAAAGCATTATTTAGAGCGATTTTAAATTAAAAACTATGTTAACAATTTATTTTCGAGGCTTGGTTTCACTTGGTATATTTGCGACGCGATACAAGTTTCGTCAAACTAGTTATGAATATTAGTCGAATCAAAATGTGGGCTCTAGCAATTGGTTTCACCATTGCTTCTCCCATTTTATCTCAGGCACAACCAAATGCCGATGAAGGGAAAAAACTCTATGAAGCCAACAACTGCGGAAGTTGTCATGCTCTTGACAAGAAAGTTGTGGGTCCAGCCTTGCGCGGGGTCCATGAGAGAAGATCAGAGGAGTGGTTGGTGCAATGGATCAGAAACAACAAGAAATTCAGAGAGAGTGGTGATGCTGATGCAATAGCCATTTACAATGAATATGGCGGAGCAGCCATGAACATTTTCGAGAATTTGACACCAGCTCAAGTTCTTGATATTGTTGAGTACATCAAAACAGCTCCAGCTCCTGCAGCTCCTAAAACTGATGCCCCTGTTGGACCATCAGAGCCTCAGGCAGATTCTTCTACCAAATACATCTTATTGATTTTGGTGGTGATTTTTGGAATTGTATTGATGGTTTTAGGCAGAGTTAAGAATACATTGCGCAGAGTTGCAGCTGAAAAAGATCCTTCTGAGGGTGAATTTTTGGGAGATAACCGCAAATGGTATTTAAAATTGTTGCCATCCAAATTGGCAAATATGAATCCTACAGTTTTAGCAATTTTTATCACCCTAGCGGTTGCACTACCCGGTGCTTGGTATGGTTATAAATTTGCAATAACTGAAGTAGGGGTTCAAAAAGGATATGCACCAACGCAACCTATAGCATTTTCTCACAAGTTGCATGCTGGTGAATTGAATATTGATTGTAAATATTGTCACTCAACGGTTGAAGAATCTAAGAGTGCCAGTATTCCTGCATTGAACACTTGTATGAACTGTCATAAAGGTGTACAAGCAACAGAGAAATACAACGGAGAGATTTCCCCCGAAATCAAGAAAATATATGCCGCTCTTGATTATGATCCTCAGGCACTTCCTGGGAAAGAATACGGTAATAATCCTAAGCCGATAAGATGGGTTAGAATTCACAATTTACCTGATCACGCATATTTCAACCACTCACAACACGTTGTAGTTGGAAAACTACAATGCCAAAGTTGCCATGGTCCAGTTGAAAAAATGGAAGTAGTTCAACAATGGAATACACTTCAAATGGGCTGGTGTATTGATTGTCACCGCAATACAGGCATAGATGCTGCAAACAACAATTATTATGCAGCTTTGCACGATAAAGCGGCAAAAGATTTGAAAAAGAATCAAAACAATAGTCAATATTTTGGGCCTGACGGAAAAGTTAAAATCACTCCTGCTATGAACGGTGGATTGGAGTGTGCTAAGTGCCACTATTAAAAAAATAGAAAAACACGAAATGTCAAATAATATCAAATACTGGAAAGGCGAAGAGGAATTAAATAGAGATCCTCAGTTTTTAGCTGACCAAAAACGTGAATTTGGAGAAGCATTGCCTTTAGATAAAGCATTGTCTGATGAAGGGTTTGAATTAAACTCTAATCGTCGTGACTTTTTGAAGTACTTTGGCTTTAGCGTAACTGCAGTAGCCTTGGCTTCTTGTTATAAAACAAAAGTTAGACACGCTGTTCCTTACTTGGTGAAGCCAGAAGACGTAACTCCTGGTGTAGCTAACTATTACCGCTCTACTTGTAACTCTTGTTCAGTAGGTTGCGGAATAGAAGTTAAAGTGCGTGAAGGTAGACCTATCAAACTAGACGGAAGCCCTGATTCACCTATTTCTAAAGGTGGTTTGTGTGCTACCGGACAAGCTTCTATTCTTTCTTTATATGATACCGAAAGATTAGCTAATCCGCTAGTGAAAGGCGAGGAGAATAAAGATTGGAATTCTATTGATGGTGATATCAAGGGTAAATTAGCCAAAATGGCTGCGAGCAACGAAAACGTTGTTTTGATTTCAAATTCAATTCATAGCCCTTCTACATTAAAAACAATCGAAACTTTCACAACTACATACCCAAATGTTAAGCACATCATGTATGATGCGGTTTCTTACAATGGTATGTTGGAAGCAAATTTGAAGGATTTCGGTAAGAGAGCAGTTCCTCATTACAATATAGGTGCTGCTAAAGTGATTGTTTCATTTGCTGCGGATTTCTTAGGTACTTGGATTTCTCCAGTCGAGTTTCAGCGTGAATATTCTGTAAACCGTCGTCCTGAGAATAAAGATGGCATGTCAGTGCACATTCAGTTTGAAAGCAATTTGTCAATTACTGGTACAAATGCCGATCATAGATTCCCAATGTTGGCTTCTAAAGAGTTGGCTTATGTCGCAACTCTTTATAACTATATTGCAAAGGCAAAAGGTATTGCACAGATTGCTGTTCCAACTAATTCTGAATTAGCAGGAAACTCAATTGAAAAAGCTGCCAAAATATTGATTGCAAACGAAGGTAAATCTTTGGTTATTTCAGGAAGCAATTCCGTTGATATTCAAAGAGTTATCAATGGAATAAACATGCTTTTGGGTAGTTACAATAGCACAATTGATATCCAAAATCATTCTAACCAATTCAAAGGCGATGACAAATCTATTCAAGATGCATTTGATGGCTTGAATAAAGGAACTATTAAAGGTGTCATTTTCTATGGTGCAAATCCTGCATACAATCATAATAAAGATTGGGCAGCGGCTATAGCAAAAGCATCACTTTCAGTAAGTTTATCGTCTACGAAAGATGAATCTGCTGCTTCTTGTCAGTATGTTTTGCCAGATAATCACTTCCTAGAAAGTTGGGGTGATGCTGAACCTATCAAAGGACATGTTCACTTCATACAGCCAACTATTTCAAACGTATTTAATACACGCCAAGCTCAAGAAACTTTATTGACTTGGTCAAATGCTTTGCCAGGAAATGAAAATGATCCTTTTGCTAAGAAAGGTATACTTTCCCAAAAATTGGAAGCAGCGCCTTACTACTTATTCTTGAAAGCATTCTGGGATGGTAAAGTTGCTGATTTCAATAAAGCGTTGGAAATTGGTTATGTTAGCACTGCTGATGCTTCTTCTAATGCAGCTTCCTATGCTGGTACAGTAGCTGATTTAGCAGGTGCAGTTTCTAAATCAAATAGCAGCAATGGCATTGATTTAGTGCTTTACCAATCTGTTGGAATGCGTGATGGTGCTTCTGGAAATAACCCATGGTTATTTGAATTACCAGATCCGGTAAGTAAGGTTTGTTGGGATAACTATGTTTCTCTACCTAAATCTTTAGCGGTTTCTCTAGGAATTGAAAAAGATGATACAGTTAATCTTGAAATTAACGGTGTTAAACTTCAGAATGTCCCTGCAATGGTTCAACCAGGTCAGTCAAACAATACTGTTGGATTGGCTGTCGGTTTCGGACATACACACGCTGGAAAAGTAGGTGGTTCAATTGAAAAAGGATTTGCTCCTGTAGGTGTAAATGCTTACAAATTCATGTCGGCTACACGCTCAATGGTGATCAATAATATTACCATTACCAAGGGTGATGATACATACGCATTGGCACAAACTCAAACTCACCATAGTATTGAAGGACGTGACATCGTTAAAGAATCTACGTTTGCTGAATTCCAAAAGAATCCAAAAGCAGGAAACGATAAAGCAGCAACACATATCTACACCATTTGGGAAAAAGCTGAATACCGTAAAGATGGTTCACCGAATCACCTTTGGGGTATGGCGATTGACTTAAATGCATGTACAGGTTGTGGATCTTGTGTAGTAAGTTGTTCTATTGAGAATAACGTTCCTGTAGTTGGACGTGATGAAATTAGACTTCGTCGTGAAATGCACTGGATACGTATTGATAGATACTATTCATTCGCAAATACTCAAAAGGAAATGTTCAACGGTGCAGCTTATGTAACCGAAGAAGATAAGGTAACTGAATTAGACGGTGTTTCTAAAGGCGAACAAACTTATGCTCATTGGGAAAATGTTCAGGTGATACACCAACCTATGATGTGTCAGCACTGTTCACAAGCCCCTTGTGAAACTGTTTGCCCAGTATTGGCAACTACACACTCATCTGAGGGTTTGAACCAAATGACCTACAATCGTTGTATTGGTACTAAGTATTGTGGAAATAACTGTCCATACAAGGTACGTCGTTTCAACTGGTTCCGTTATAATGATAACGATAAGTTTGATTTCCATTTCAATAATCCTTTGGGTAAAATGGTTATCAATCCTGATGTTACCGTTAGAACAAGAGGTGTGATGGAGAAATGTTCTTTCTGCGTTCAAAAGATTCAAGAAGCAAAATTGAAAGTTAAACGCGAAGGTGGATCTCCTCAAGAAGTAAAAGTTGAAACTGCTTGTCAACGTGCTTGTCCTTCAAATGCAATTGTATTTGGTGATTTGCACAATGAAAACAGTGAAATCAGCAAGTTGTATAAGAATGAAAGAGGTTTTGGTGTGTTGGAACAGTTGAACATTCAGTCTTCTGTTAAGTACATGACCAAAATTCGTAACACTCAAAATATTTAACCCCACAAATTAAGAAAATGATACACGATTCATTAATCAGGGAAAGGTTAGTTACCGGCGACAAAACCGCCGCTGACGTAACCAGAGATATTTCCCGTCCGATTTTAAATCAGCCATCAAGTGCATGGAAAGTAGGTTTTACATTGTCTATTGTGTTTTTGGCGATTTTTGGAATCAGCTTGTTCTACACCATTTGGACAGGTATTGGAGTTTGGAATATCAATAAATCAGTGATGTGGGGTTGGGATATCACCAACTTCGTATTTTGGGTGGGTATTGGTCACGCAGGAACATTGATTTCAGCGGTATTGTTATTATTCCGTCAAAAATGGCGGATGAGTATCAACCGTTCTGCTGAAGCAATGACCATTTTTGCCGTAATATGTGCTGCTATGTTCCCTGTATTTCACATGGGACGTGTATGGGTAGGTTATTGGGCATTACCGCTTCCCAATGCGTTTGGTTCGTTGTGGGTTAACTACAATTCTCCGTTGTTGTGGGACGTATTTGCGATTTCTACCTATTTCTCTGTTTCATTATTATTCTGGTACATTGGTTTGATTCCTGACATCGCCACTATTCGTGATAAGGTAAAAACCAAAGGTGCTAAATATTGGTATAACTTCTTTGCTATGGGTTGGACTGGTAGCACTCGCACTTGGGCTAGATATGAATTAGTTTCATTGATCTTGGCAGGTTTGAGTACTCCATTGGTACTTTCAGTTCATACCATTGTATCAACAGACTTTGCAACTTCAGTAATACCAGGTTGGCACACTACCATTTTCCCTCCATACTTTGTAGCGGGTGCGATTTTTTCTGGATTTGGTATGGTGGCTACTTTGTTGGTTGTTGCTCGTAAAGTAATGAATTATGAGAATTACATTACCATTGGACACCTTGAAGCCATGACTAAAATCATCATGGTTACTGGAACATTGGTGGGTATTGCTTATATTACAGAGTTCTTTATTGCATGGTATTCTGGTGTTCCAGAAGAGCAATATGCATTCTTGAATCGTGCATTTGGACCATACTGGTGGGCTTATTGGAGTATGATGAGTTGCAACTTGATTGCGCCTCAGGTATTTTGGTTCAAATGGGCTAGAACTACACCTTGGTTCATTTTCATTATGAGTATTGTAGTGAACGTGGGAATGTGGTTTGAGCGTTTTGTAATCATTGTAACTTCCTTGCATAGAGATTACTTGCCTAGTAGCTGGGTAATGTATGCAGGTTCCTTGACTGAAATTGGGTTGTTTTTGGGAACATTTGGAATTTTCTTCACTTGTTTCTTCTTGTTTGCTAAGTTCTTGCCCGTTATTAACATGGCTGAGGTTAAGAGCATTTTGAGAAACCGCGAATAATTAAATAGATTCTAACATGGCTATTTTAGATAAAAACTTAAGTCTTAGAAACCGCAACAAGATATTGGTTGGGGTTTGGGAAGATGAAGATGCTCTTGTAGATGCAGCACATGCATTGGTTGACAAGGGAATTCATATTCATGATATTTACACTCCTTACCCAGTGCACGGTCTTGATCGTATCATTGGTGTTAAAAGAAGTAAATTAGCACGAGTTGCGTTCTTGTGTGGATTGACTGGTCTTATACTTATGGTTACCATGATTTGGTACATGTATGTAATTGATTGGCCCATCAACATAGGTAATAAACCAGTTCGTTTTACTCCTTCTTGGATTCCTGTAATGTTTGAAGGTACAGTATTGTGCACAGCTTACGGAATGGGATTCTTTTTCTTTTGGAGAAATAGAATGCTTTTTGCTGTGAAAAACGATTTGTTAGATGATCGTCAAACCGATGACAGATTGGTCGTTGCCATTGAAACTGTTGAAGGTATGAATGAAGCAGAAGTTGTTGAATTAATGAAGTCAAAGGGTGCTGTTGAAACTAAAGAGTTTCAGGCAGTTTGTAAATAATTAAGGAGATTGAAATGACAAAGAAATTAAATTTAGCTGTTGCATCCCTTGTTCTCGTTTTTTTGGGCACTGGTTGCGTAAGCCGCGGAAATGACCCAGGTTGGGAGTACGCTCCTGATATGTATTATTCTAAAGGCTATGAACCCTACAATCAAGGTGATTCATTTACTCTTAATCCGCACGGTATGAGTATGAGAACTCCAGTAGAAGGTACTGTTGCTGTGGGTAAGTCAGATTTTCATTATTCTCTACCTAATACAGGTGAAGGTTATGAAGCTGCTGCCACGCAAGTAGTTACTCCTGCTGGTATCGATCAAATTGACACCCGTGGAAAGTATATGTATGAAATCTATTGCTCTCCTTGTCACGGTGCATCCGGTAACAATGACGGTGGCGTATTCAAGAAGGTTTCTACTTTGAAACCAGCTTGGAAAGGGTATACTGACGATTATATCAAAAACCTTCCTGAAGGTCAAATCTACCACGTTCTTACCTACGGAAAGAACAATATGGGTAGCCACGCATCGGTTTTAAAACCCGTTGATCGTTGGAGAGTTGTTAAATATGTTAAACTATTAAGCCAAGGTGGTAATTCCAATGCGGTTGCTTCAAATGCATCTACAATGGACTCTGCTGCAGTAGCAAAGTAATTCTAATTTGAATTTTTATGGGACACGGACATCATATTGAAATTAAGCAAGAAACCTTTTCTATGCCTGCGAAGGCAAAGAACTTAACATTAATTGTTATGGTTATTGGTTTGGTTCTTTCTGGAATTGGAATTGCTACAATTGATCATAATACAAATGGTTTTGTTGCTGTATCTGGACATCACGATGCGCATTCTACTGCAGAAAAACATGAAGGTGATCACGCTGCTGAACCAGCTAAACATGAAGCTCATGAAGGACATGAGGCTGCGGCAACTGAAACAGCGCATGAAGAACATGGAAATGTAGAAACGGAAGACTTTGGTCCTCGTGTTACTTACACCTCACAAGACAAGCCTTGGGCAACAAGAATTTGGGCTAACCTTTTGGTTGCAGGCTATTTCTTTACAATGGTATCTTTATGCGGACTTTTCTGGTATGCAATCCAATACGCTGCAAATGCTGGTTGGTCTAGCTCACTTAAAAGAGTACCTGAAGCTATTTTTACCTTCATCCCAGTGCCATTTGTAGTCTTGTTAATTGCTGTTGCAATGGGTAAAAATGATCTTTATCATTGGGCACATTACGAACATTTACATTTAGGTCCTAATGATGCGGGTTACGATAGAATTTTAGCGGGTAAAGCAGGATTCCTTAACACTGGAATGTTGTTCATTCTCCCTACCATTCTAGTAGCAATTTGGGTGTTTTTAGGTAGTAGATTGAGAGCTTTATCGCTTGCAGAAGATTCTGCACCAAAGGGTGATACCACTAACTTTAGAAAAAGCATTCGTTTGTCTGCTACTTTCTTGGTGATTTTTGGATTTACGATCAGCATCGTAGCTTGGTTATTTATTATGAGTGTTGATGCACATTGGTACTCAACCATTTTTGGTATCTATAATTTTGCTACAAGTTGGGTTTCTGCTATTTCTGTGATTGCAGTAACTGTTCTATACTTAAAGAGTCAAGGTTACTTAGGTCTTGTAAATAAAGAACACCAACACGATTTAGGTAAGTTTATGTTCGCTTTCACTGTTTTCTGGGCCTACATTTGGTTGTTTCAGTATTTGTTGATTTGGTACGCTCATATTCCTGAAGAAATGATGTACTACCAACCTCGTTTTGAAAACCATAAAGCGATGTTCTTGGGTAATTTCTTTATCAATTTTGCTTTGCCGTTCTTGTTCTTGTTGATGAGATCAGCAAAGAGAAATAGCAACATCTTAGCAGTAATTGGTGTGATGTTGGTGATTGGTCACTACTTTGATGTATGGTTCATGGTTTTCCCAGGAGTATTTGGTAATGGTATCACCATAGGATTCCTGGAAGTTGGAATGTTCTTGACTTTTGCTGGTCTATTTGCATTCTGGATTTTGAATAATCTTCAAAAACGTGGATTGGTTGCTATCAATCACCCTTACTTGGAAGAGTCTGTATACCACGATACTGGGGTATAATAATTAGAAACATTAAATTTAAAGGCCTTCTTGTTTCTCAAGGAGGCCTTTTTTATTATAGATTCATTAATTTCGCACATCAAATAAAATGGAACTTTCCGCAAAATACAATCCCTCCGAAATTGAAAATAAATGGTACCAGTTTTGGCTTGAAAATAAGTACTTTTCCAGCAAGCCTGATCATAGAGTACCTTATACCATAGTAATACCTCCTCCCAATGTTACTGGAGTGTTGCACATGGGTCATATGTTAAATAATACTATTCAAGACGTCTTAATAAGACGTGCTAGAATGCAAGGATTTAATGCTTGTTGGGTGCCAGGCACTGACCATGCTAGCATCGCTACCGAAGCTAAGGTCGTTCAACTTTTGCAGTCCCAAGGAATAAAAAAATCTGACTTAACAAGGGATGAGTTTTTAAAACATGCGTGGGATTGGAAAGAAAAATACGGTGGAATAATTCTAGATCAACTCAAAAGACTGGGTTCTAGTTGCGATTGGGATCGTACCCGTTTTACGATGGAACCAAAGTTGTCTGATGCAGTATCTTTCGTATTTATTGACCTTTATAAAAAAGGTTTGGTTTACAGAGGTACCCGTATGGTTAATTGGGACCCTCAAGGTAAAACCACTTTGAGTGACGAAGAAGTAAAATTCAAAGAGGTTCAAGACTCTCTCTATTATGTGAAATACGAGGGTGTTGATTTTGATGGATTTTTGCAAGTGGCTACCGCTCGTCCTGAAACTATTGCCGGTGATGTTGCCGTTTGTGTGCATCCGGAAGATGAGCGTTATGCTGCATTGATTGGTAAAAAAGTTCGTGTTCCGCTGATTAATAGAGAGGTTGAAATAATTTCAGATACTTATATTGATAAGGAGTTTGGTACTGGTGTTCTTAAAGTTACACCAGCTCATGATATTCACGATTATGAAATAGGGTTGAAATTTAAACTACCCGTCATTGATACACTTAATGATGATGGTTCTATTTCTGAGGCCGGTGTCTTATTCGTAGGCCAAGATCGTTTCGAGGCTCGAAAGAATTGGGTAGGGGCTTTGAATGAAAGTGAGCTACTCATCAAGGTTGAAGAATACACTCATAACGTTGGATTTAGCGAGCGGACAGATGCGGTAGTTGAGCCTAAAATAAGTACTCAGTGGTTCTTAGACATGAAAAAATTCATGGATCAAAATCCAGAAGTTTTATCTTCAGTTATGAATGATGAAGTTCATTTTCATCCAGAAAAATTAAAGAATACCTATAAACATTGGATGGAAAATATTCGAGATTGGAATATTTCACGTCAGTTGTGGTGGGGTCATAGAATTCCAGCATTCTATGACCAAGAAGGAGATTTTGTGGTTGCTGATTCAATTGAAAAGGCCATTGAAGAATTTGCAAAAAAAGGGAAAACTATAGCCATTAGTGATTTAAAACAAGATGAAGATGTTTTAGATACATGGTTTAGTAGTTGGCTTTGGCCTATTAGTGTTTTCGATGGATTTGAATCTCAGGAAGAAGTTGATTATTATTACCCAACAAATGATCTAGTAACAGGACCAGATATCATGTTCTTTTGGGTAGCGAGGATGATTATGGCCGGTTACGAGTTTCGCAAGGAAAAGCCTTTCAAAAATGTTTATTTCACGGGTATTTTAAGAGATAAGCTTAGAAGAAAAATGAGTAAAAGTTTAGGCAATAGTCCGGATGCTCTCAAACTCATTGATGATTTTGGGGCTGATGCAGTGAGATTGGGCATGTTGTTGTGTGCTCCAGCCGGAAATGACATTCTTTTTGACGAATCTCAAATTGAACAGGGTAGAAACTTCTGCAATAAAATTTGGAACGCTTTCAGATTGTATAATTCATGGACAGGTGCAAATATTAGTGTAAGGCCATATGAATTGGAGTCTGCTAAGTGGTTTGAAAATAGAGTGAATCAAGTCTTGACAGAGAATGAAAAGCATTTTGAAGCTTTCCGATTGTCTGATGCTTTGATGAATTTATATAAACTCATCTGGGATGATTTTTGCTCGGTTTATTTGGAAGGAGTGAAACCTAAATATGGTGAGCAAATTTCAGAACCTGCAAGAATTCAAACACAACATTTCTTTTCTCAACTGATGAAAGCCATTCATCCTTTTATGCCTTTTATTTCAGAAGAAATTTACCATGTGTTATGGGGCGATAAACTCGATAAGCCTTGTGTGATCAGTGAATATCCACAGTCACAAAATAGTGCAACAGAATTCGATTCAGATTTAGTGCTTCAGGCAGTTTCGGAAGTGAGAAATTTAAGGGCACAAAAACAATTGTCCCCCAAAATTGAACTGAAAACTTGGATGGTGAATGCAGATCCATCCATCAATGCCTTTAGTGCGATGCTTGAGAAATTGGCCAATATTCAGCTTCAGACTTCAAATAGATATGAAGGTAATTTCATCATGTTGTTGGTGAAACAAACTGAAATTTGGATTGAAATTGAACAGGAGATCAATATTGAAGAGGAATGCGCCAAAATTGAAAAGGAAATTGGTTACCTAAAAGGATTTCTAAAAAGTATAGACGCCAAACTATTGAATGAGAAGTTTATGGCAAATGCCAAACCCGATGTAATTGAAAGGGAAAAGCAAAAATACGACGATGCCCAATCGAAGATAAACAACTTTGAAATCCAACTAAAAGCACTCAGAGCTTAATTTCTGAGTGTTTTTAGTTTCTTTAATTGATATTCTCCAATGGCATTCCCTAAAAGTTTGCCGTTTTCAATTCCTTCTTTAAAATGGATACCACCAAAAAGCCTACTTTGGCAAGCTTGGTCGCTAGCTTCTCTGAAGTTTTTAAAGGTTCTTACTCCTAAACCGAATTCATTTTCAGCCGAATCGGTGTATGGATATTCTCCAAAGATAGAGGTTAGTACGGTAGCAGCTGCACTGGATATGACGCTATGTGCACTAGGGTATTCAGGAAATGCTGGGGTCTCTATCCTAGGGAGCCATGATGAATCTATATGACGTCGAATTACCGTTACCGGCCGAACATACTCAAAATGGTATTTTGCGTCCCATGCAGCAATAAATCCATCAAACATGGCTGCTGACATTCTCAACATGCCTTCAGCACTTTGAAATAAGCTATATTTCTGTTTTCGAGCTACTGTTGAAAACATGGAAAGCCAGTGTCCAGCGGGAGAAACTTTTAGTACTTTAATAGTTGCATGACCATAGTGGAACGTACTATTGGGGTTATCATCCCAGTATTTTGCGGTGAGCAATTTAAAGCTATCAGCACTGTTACTTGCTTCGTACACTTCTTTCATATACGCATTGAATCTTTTGTTGGTGCTGGAACCATTATTATTAATATAGGGTTCTGGTTGAGGTAATACATTTCTCAACTGAGACGATGAATCTAATAATGCGGGACGAATTCTTTTCCATTTTGGTTCAACAGCCTGCATAAACTCTAGGGGAGTAGGTTGCCATAGTTGTGGATCATTTTTGGCAAGATAGAAATCAGTTCCTCTAATTTGCATAAAGGTGTCTTTTTTTGCCCAGCGGAAAATAGCATTTCCAATAGAATCTCCCCATGCTATGGAACGTTCAAAAACTTTAGAATGAAGAATATTTTTGTAATGGGTTAGTTTTCTTTCTCTAAAATGATTGACTGAATCTTCTTTGTAAACTAGTTGTCTTGCAGTGGTTGTGTAAGCAGATAATGCAACTAAATCTAAACAATACCCCAAGGTTGTGTCCACCATGGGTTTGTCTGTAAATCCATTGAATTGCTTCGATGTGCTAAGATATTTGGAATTAAAGGGTTGTATTGCTTCATAGGCAGCAACACAACTGTAGAAGTATCTTCTACTAGCAACAGGAGGTGTTACACCATCTAAAACTACCGCATTTTGTATGGCATGGTTGCATTCGCTCAATATATCATTATTGAAAATGACTTTTTGATTGCTTTCCACTTCCGATGAACAAGAAACAAATAATCCTACATATAAAATCGAAAACCTAAGTGAGGTAGAAATTTTCATAATCAAATTTAACGAAAAAAGGCCGCTCAAAGCGGCCTTTTTATTATTTGAAACGATTATAAGATTACTTCTCGTCTTCGAGAATGATTCCTGATTGTCCTTTGTATGGAGATTGTACCTGTACAAAATCTTTTAAACGCTTAATGCTCTTTACGCGTACAGTCGATTTAGAACGGTTTTTTGCTTCTTTTCTTTTAAGTCTTGTAACTCCCATGGCGATTAAATTTCGTGCAAATATAAGGTTATTTTAATAAATCTCAAAAGAAATTGGCTTAATTATTTGAACTTGAGATATCTTTTCCGTTTTTATCTGTCCAAATTACCGATTTTACCAATTTGTTGATCACAATTCCAGGTGTCTTACTCGAGTAATATCCAGATCCACGTCCAATATAGCTACTTTTCTTTGTGCCATCTTTTAATATCAAAGTCGCGTTTACAGCATTTGAGGGAGCTCTCAAAAACTTCATTTCCGCATTTGGATCAAACAATTTAACAAAGTCATTGTTTTGAGAAGCAGCAATACCCAATTTTTGATTGGCTTTTTCATACCATACCAATCCGCGACCATCTCCTGGTACATAAAATCCATTACCAACCCCACCACTTACTGTCATTCCATTTGATGAATTTAATAATATCATTCCATTTTGAGCATCATCTGGACCATGGGTTACTCGGGTATAACTATTATTACCAATACAAACTAAATCATCAAATCCATTCGCATCAACATCAATCGCCAGAATACCGGTTATGGGTCCAATTTGCGCGTTCCATGGCAAATCACTAACGGTAAACACTCCTCCGTTATTAACCAACAATAAATGAGAAAAGGTATTGGCAAACATTTTGTTTTGACTCAAGTTTTCTGTGCCAAAAATTTCTTCCATGGTTTTACCAGTGTAAGAACTGTAAGAGGGGAATTTTTTTCCCAAAAAACTTGGGAATGCCATTGCCATTTCATCCATTTGATAAAGAGGATACTCCTTTCCACCAGTTTGATAACTCAAAAAGAAATCCAATCTACTGTTTTTATCTACATCAGCCCAATAAATAGAAATGGGTTCATTCTTCCTTGATTGGATAAAGCTGTTGTTACCCTTATTGGTAACCACATAGTCTAAGTCTCCGTCATTATCTATATCTATCGGACAAATACTATTAAACCAACCAGAATAATCAAATGTTCCTGTTTCTTTGGTTGCATTGATGAATTTTCCGCCTGAATTTTTCATGAAAACCACCGGCGTGTATTCACCCACTAACATCAAATCTGGTAGATTATCGTTGTTGTAATCAGTGAAAATTGCTTCATTGATCATTCCTGGCATATATAAATCTGGGGCGTCAGTTTGTGTGGCATCAATGAACTTACCCCCTTGATTTTTAAGAAGATAACTTCTGATTTCCAACACTGGATACACAGCCGGTAATACTCTGCCGGCTACAAACAAGTCTAAATCGCCATCGTTATCATAATCTGCAGCTGCAACAGAACTACTCGAGCCAATAACAGAGGGTAATTTATTACTAACATCAGTGAAATTCCCTTTGCCGTTGTTCTCGTATAGTTTGTGATTGTATTTATTTGAAGGCCAAGCAAATTCACTTCCTCCAACTGCAACATATAGGTCTAAATCCTTATCGCCATCGAAGTCGAAGAACAAACAACCAGTAACATCAGCTTGGATAGATTTCCAAGGTTGAGAAGATGAAGGCGAGAATTTACCGTTGGAACCTTGAATCATCAAACTTGACCCTGAGCTTCCTGCGGCATTTCCCACAAAAATGTCATCCAATCGATCACCATTAATATCACCAGAGGCCATACCTGGACCCATCATAGTAAAACGGTGGGGTAGCATAGGTTCTCTTTTGAAATCTGGTGTTTCTTGTTCTTGATGTTTAAAATTCCCTAAATTCCCGACATATTTCATCAACGAAGATTGTACATTAAAAATTTTATTGAGCTCAAACTCCTCTGATGATAGCTCGATGTCTATTTTCCATGTATTGTTATCTTGAGGTTTGATTTTGGACATTTTACCCGCTGAAGTAACAAGATAAAACTCAAAATCTTTAACTGATTTATCCCCTAAACCAATATGTATTTCTGGGTCAGAACTACTCAAATATCCTCTAGTTGATTGATATTCAAACACCCTCAAATCATCTTTACCTTTTACATAAACCTTTGATCCAATGGGTGATTTTTTCTTAGAACTGAAAAGTTGAATATTTTGAAAACCATTCTTTGTGTTTTTGTTTTTGTATATGAATGGCTCTTCATCTTGATTGCAAACAACTAAATCAGGTCTACCATCGCCGTTTAAGTCACCATATGCAGAACCGGTGCTTAAAGAAAGTTCGGGAGTTCCTCCTGATTGAGCAATATTTAACATACCCTTACCCGTATTCAAATAAAAGTAATTTTGAATCTTCTCAATTGGCAAGCGATCTAATACTTCTTTATGGGTTACCTTTTCACCTTTGGTTTGTTCTTTTCGATTTTGGTATTGAACAAAGTCAAGATTAGTAACATCTCTGTAATATCCATTGGTAATAAACAAATCTTGCAAACCATCATCATTAAAATCACAGAACAAAGGAGACCAGCTCCAATCCGTTCTCGCCACACCATACAAATAACTTAAATCAGAAAATTTATTATTTCCCTGATTGATTTGGAGTACATTCTTCATGTATTGTCTGCCATAGTTATTTCTGTAACTTATGGTTACGTATTCGTAATCTCGAGGACCCATAATGGTCATAAATCGCTCTGGTAGTTCAGGCAACATATCCAATGACATGAAATCCAAAAGTCCATCATTATTAACATCGGCTGCATCAGACCCCATTGAATTATTAGAGATGTGCTTGAACGAAGTAAAACATTCGTCTTTAAAAGTGCCATCTCCTTGATTGATATAATAAAAGTCTGGAACGTGATAGTCGTTGCAAACATAGAGATCTATAAGTCCATCTGAATTAAAATCGCCAGCTGTAGCACTTAAGCAATATCCACCGGCCATCATTCCAGCCGAAGTTGTGATATCAGTGAATTTATTTCCGTCGTTTCTGTAGAAGAACTGTTGAGAAGTCTCATTCAGTTCCATGGTTTTTTTGAAGGGGACATTTATATCAGAAAAATATTTTTGTGCGTGATTTCCAACATATAAGTCTAAATCTCCATCTCTATCAAAGTCAAAAAATGTAGCACAAGAAGTATTACCTTCATTAGCAACGCCCCATTCTTGAGATGCTTCTTTGAATTTCAAGTTTCCAAGATTTATGAATAGTTTGTTTGCTTTTTTCTTGGGATCTTTCGAAGGACCGCTGCTGCAAACATAAATATCGAGTAAACCATCATTGTTAACATCAACCATACTTACACCCGTCATCCACTGATTGGTTCCTACACCAGCGCTTTCAGTGATATCTTCAAATTTGAAATCTCCTTTATTCAGGTATAATTTTGAACTTCCGGAGTTAGAAGCAAAGTATAAATCATTTAAACCATCGTTGTTAATATCGCCCATTCCAACCCCAGCACCGTTGAAGAAATAATGATAATTGAACTGATTCATGGAGTCTGATTCAGGTACCATATTTTTGAATGTTACACCTGATACATCAGCATCAATTCGCTCAAATAATGCATCTTCTGAATTTATGGATTCATCACTGTTGCCGCAAGAGTGCAACATCATGAATCCCAAAATTACAAACCATTTTATGGATTTCATATTTACAATATTACAAGATTAATTTCGTCGTACTTGATCGTATCTCAAGAAAGTAAATAGTAGGAGTGTGAACCCCCATAAAGAACTTCCTCCGGCAGAAACAAAAGGCAACGGAATTCCAATTACCGGAATTAAACCAATTGTCATTCCAATATTTACAAACCAGTGAAAAAATAGAATGCAACATACACTGTAACCTAAGATTCTTCCATACGCATCTGATTGTCTTTCTGCTAGTTGAATTAGCCTTAAAAGCAACCCCAAAAATGCTGAAAAGAAAACAATTACACCAACAAATCCCCATTCTTCGCCGATGGTACAGAAAATAAAATCGGTATGTTGTTCAGGGACAAACCCCATTTTTGTTTGAGTGCCATTTTGAAATCCTCTTCCAATAAAACGACCTGCGCCAATGGCTACTTTAGATTGATCAAGGTTATATCCCATGCCTTGTTTATCTTCTTTTAATCCTAAAACAATTTCAATCCTATCTTTTTGATACCACTGAAATACGTTGTCATAAACGATTCCGACAAGGGTTGAAAACACAGCGCTAGAAACTGCAATAAACGAGATTAATATTACCCATTGCCTTGATTTTCGGGCAAAATAAACTGCAATTGAACCAATACCCAAAATGGTACCTACAAGGTAATAACTAGATATTTCTAGCCCCTGAAATACAATGCTCAAAATGGCTAATAATCCCATCCAAAAGGCCAGAATGATAATATATCCAGGCATTCCTTCACGATATAAAACCAAAAAAAACGAAAAGTAAACCAACGCACTTCCCGTATCATTCTGTAGTAAAATTAAAATAACTGGAAATAAGAAAATACCTAACGAATATGTGATATTTTTCCACCCAGAAAAACGCATTCCATATCCTCCTAAAAACTTGGCCAAAGCCATGGAAGTAGCTAGTTTAAGAAATTCTGAAGGTTGAATTCCAAATCCACCAAATCCAAACCATGATTTTGCCCCGCCAACCTCTTTACCTATGAATAAAACTGCAATATTTAATAAAATCACCAACGCATAAACATAATAGGAGAGGTAATCTATCAGTACAACATTTGCAAACGATAAAGTTAAAATAATGACTACGGCTCCACCGATGAAAAACAATTGCTTGTAGGCAATATCAGACAACACCAAAGATGTTTGATTAACGTCGGAGGTAACCGAAAAAATATTAATGAATCCAATGGCAACCAAGAGGATATAGAAGAAAACTCCCCAGATATCCATTTTATTGTTTTCAAAGCTGCTTTGATATTTCATTGTTAAACTATTGAGGTTCTAACACGGTTGTTTTCAATCGATCAATCATGAATTGTTTACTCGAAGAAGTATCTCTCATCAAGTATTTTTCAATCATCAAGTTTGCAATAGGAGCTGCATAAGTAGCCCCAAAACCACCATTCTCTACAATAACTCCAATAGCAATTTTGGGATTGTTTCGAGGAGCAAAGGCTATAAATAAAGAGTGGTCTTTCCCGTGAGGATTTTGGGCTGTTCCTGTTTTGCCGCAGATTTCAATACCATTAATTCCAGTTCCATTCGCCGTACCACCGGGCTTCATCACTTGACTCATGCCTTCAATAACTGTCTCAAAATGTTTTGCATCAATAGGTATGATTTTTTTGGTTCTGTATTCCTGTTTGAGGCCATTATTCTTAAGGCCATTTACCTTTTTCAACAGGTGTGGTGGAATGTAATAACCTCGGTTTGCCAAAATTGCAGCAACATTGGCAAGTTGAAGTGGAGTAAGCAGAATCTCACCCTGTCCAATGCCCAATGAAATAACCATGGAACTCCTCCATTTTTTTCCATGACGTTTGGCTAATCTCTCAACTGTTGGAACATTTCCTGATGATTCACCTAATAAATCAATTCCTGTAGGATCACCTAAGCCAAATGAACGCCAATACCTTTCTAATACTCTATATCCGTTATGAGTAGATCCATATTTGGGGTGATCAATGATTTCTCTAAATAATCCGCAGTAATAGGAATTACAACTGATCCGAATTGAACCAACAACATCTAAAGGTCCTCCGTGTGGATGACAACCAACAACTATGTTTCCCATTCGATAACCACCGCCGCAACCTTTTGTGGAACCAGGATGAATAATGCCTTCTTGCAATCCTATTAAAGCTAAAACCGTTTTAACGGTACTTCCTGGAGGATATACTCCTTTTACTGCTCTATTATATAACGGTTTTTTAGGGTCAATGAGCATTTTTCTGAAAGATTTAGCCCTATCTTGACCCACTAAATCATTGGGATTGTAGTCAGGTTTATTCAAGAAAGCCAACACTTCTCCAGTTGAAGGTTCAATTGCAACTACAGAACCTCGTTTTCCATTGAAAAGTTCTTCGGCAAATTTTTGCAATTCTATATCGATAGTTGCATAAAAGTCGGGGCCGGATTTTGCAGGATAATTAAATGCTTCGTCTTGAACTTCGCCCCGTTGTTTGTATGTCCTGTCTTGCCAAACGGTTTTAATACCTTTTGCACCGCGCATGAATTCTTCATAATAGCGTTCAATACCGGTAATGCCAACCAAATCTCCAGGCTGGTAATAAGGGTCTTCTTTTAATAATAACTCGCTAGCTTCACCTAAATAGCCAAACGCATGCGCACCGCCAAAAATCTCATAGGCCCTATCTGTTCTAGGTTCAATGTAAAAACCCGATAATCTATAAAGGTTCTCTCGGAGAGCGGTATACTGTTGCTGACTTAGATTGGAATAAAAAATGGCACTGCGATTGTAAGCGTTGTTTTTTTGACGTTTTTTGGAATTTATCCATGCCTCAGTTAGAAGCTTATTGTATTGATTACTGTCTATTTGTAATATTTGTTGTATAAATAAACGGTTTTCTAATTTCTCTTCTTTGGGGAAAATAAATAAATCATAAGAGGCGGCATTTTTAGCAATAATTTTACCAAATCTATCGTAGATGACGCTTCTTGCAGGATATAAAGTGATTTTATTTAGAGCATTGTTGATGGCTCTTTTCTCATATTTATCGTCAACCAACTGTAGGGTTCCAATGCGATAAAGAAACAATAGGAATATAAATGAGAGTCCTATTACAAAAACACTACTTCTGTTCTTATGGACGTCTTGCATTGTTAATTACTTTTTAAATAAAGACTTAAACAACAAAACTAATGAGAATGTTCCTATTGTACTAACCAATGCAGTAGTTGTAATTCTTATAAAACTACTTATTTCAAAAAAGTCTAAACCAAAAAATAGAAAATGGTGAATAAAAATCAAACTTAATGAGTAATAAACAAAAAACAACCAACCTTTTGATTCAAGTCCAATATAACTTTCTCCCTGAAGCTTAAGCGAATCAAAATCTATTAGAGCCTTATCTATGTAGTATTTAACAAATACCATGACCACAGTAGAGGCTGAATGTGTTCCAAATGACCCTGAAGATAAATCAATTAGAGTTCCATAAATGAACGCTGAAATAAGAACTATATACCGATTTAAATCTAAAGGAAGCACAAAAAACAACATCAAGTAAGGCATAGGTTTCAAGTAAAAACCCATAGGAATCTCTTGAATTAAATAGGATTGGAGTAATCCAAGTATAATGGCAATAAATATATGTTTGAAAGCTTCAATCATTTATTTCTTCTTATCATTTTTTCCCGATACAGGCGTAATTAATGGCGAATTCTCGAGTGAATCCATTTCATTTTTGAATCGAGTCGACACACAGTAAACAGTATTCAATTTATTGAAATTTGTAGAAAGTTCAATTTCAATTTCTAAAAACTGAGAAGAGGTGTTGGTGTTGACCTTTTTTACCTTTCCAATGGGTTGATAAGGTGGAAAAATTGAAGAATAGTTGCTGGTCAATACTACATCACCCCTTTTAACTTTTTCAGTTCTACTAATTTCGTCTAAAGACATTACACGAGAATCAGATCCATTCCATTTTAAAACTCCTTCTCTTAATCCTAATCGCTTGAGAAGTGGAGTAGTTTCAAATTTGGAATTTAATACCGACATCCCAACTGAATAATGTTTAGTGGTTTGAATGATGACTCCTACAATTCCTTCAGGACCCACAACTGCCATTTGCTCTTTTATGCCGTGAACGCTTCCCTTATCTAAGTAAAAGTAATTATCAGGTCTATTGGTTGAATTTCTTATAACTTTAGCTGATATATAATCGTATGATATTTTCCGTATCTTATCAGTTGAAGTCAAAGTATCTAGGTAAGTAGTATCACCTTTTATTTGATCATATAGTCCAATCAATGAATCAGAATAGGCAATGGAATTTCTAAGAAATAAATTCTCGGTTCTTAACTTATCGTTCTCGGTTTTAAGATTAACAAAGGAAGTAAAGTTTGAACGCCATTCATCTATAGATCGAATGAATGAAATACTCGAGTTAAAATAAAAGCTATGCTGATAAATTTGGTATTGAAGTATCTGGTTAAAACTGAATAAAAACAACGAAAATGCTAATAGGGGATATGAATTTTTTTTAATCCACTGATAAATTACCCACATAGCTTAACGTGCTTTAAGCAGTCATCAAAAACTTGAATTTACCAATATTTTTCAATGCTGTACCGGTGCCTCTTACAACTGCTCGCAAAGGGTCTTCAGCAATGTTTACTTTTAATTTTGTTTTATTTGAAATTCGTTTATCTAAACCTCTCAACAAAGCACCGCCACCTGTTAACCATATCCCGTTACTCAAAATATCAGCACTTAATTCTGGTGGAGCCTGCTCAAGAGCGCGCATGATAGCTTCTTCCACTTTCATGATGCTTTTATCCAGTGCACGTGCAATTTCATTGTAAGAAACGTGAATACTTTTTGGGATACCCGTCATCAAATCTCTACCAAATACTGCATAGTCTTCTGGTGGATTTTCTAACTCTTGTAGTGCACTACCAATATTGATTTTTATTTTCTCTGCTGTACGTTCACCAATCAAAAGATTGTGTTCGCGACGCATATATTCAACAATATCAAGATTGAATTCATCACCAGCCACGCGAATACTCTCATCACAAACAATTCCACCTAAAGCAATAATAGCAATTTCTGTAGTTCCACCCCCAATATCAATAATCATATTTCCTTGAGGGAGGGTAACATCAATGCCAATTCCAACGGCTGCAGCCATAGGCTCATGAATAAGATAAACTTCTTTTGCACCTGATCTCTCTGCGCTATCTTTAACGGCTCTTTTTTCAACTTCCGTAATTCCAGAAGGGATACAAATAACCATTTTTAACTGTGGAGATATCCATTGTTGACGCTGATTCATCATTTTAATCATTCCACGAATCATATGCTCTGCGGCTTGGAAATCTGCAATAACTCCATCTTTTAACGGACGAATGGTTCTAATGCCCTCGTTTTCTTTACCATACATGAGCATAGCATCTCTACCAATAGCAATTACATTGCCTGTGTTGCGCTCTAATGCAATAATTGACGGTTCGTCAACTACCACTTTGTCTTTATGAATGATTAAGGTATTGGCGGTTCCTAAATCAATTGCGAGTTCTTGTGTTAAAAAACTAAAAAGGCCCATGAAAAATGGTTTTGAACCACAAAATTACGTCTTTCTGAACGGAGTTAAAACAGCCATTTAAAAATTCTTTCCTAAAGATACTAATATTGACCTTTTTGAACGTTCATCGCCAACTGTCGATTGAGGAAATTCAACTCTAAAATCAGTCCCCAAAATACGAATTTGTGCTCCATAGCCGTAAGAATATATCCAAGGATTTCTATTGGCGCCAGCACTGAGTAAATAATTAGGATAATCAAATAACAAGGTATTATAAGGATTGTTGTAGTGAACTGTGGAGCCACCAACAAAACCAGTGGCAAAATCAAAGAAACCAAAAACTGTGAAATGTCTCCAAAAAGAAGAACCTAAAACATAAGATTTGATCATTTTCAGGGGTTTGTAATGTATTTCTGATTGTGAAGAAATAAAACTGTTACCCATTCTAGTACCCAATTGAGTACCACGAACATAACCGCCTGTGTAAACCAATCCTTGGTATCGATAATCTAGATCATTTGAAATGCTATTGGTATTTGCATTTGAATGAATCCAACCTTTTGTTCCTCCAATAAGAAACAAATGATTAACATCGGTGAACGAATATTTACCGTTAATTCGATTGAAAAATTCTAAATGCCTAGTTTTAAATTTCAATTCTGATTTTAGCAATAAACCAGCAATGTATTTTCCATTATATAGTCCATTTTGAGAGGATAACTCAAAATTTAATTGAACATTAGGGATTTGTTTCATCCATTTCTGAGAATTTACTGAAACACCTAGTTCCATTTCTACTAAAAAAGATCTGCCTATTTCTCTTTTGCTAATTTCAGGACGATAATTCAAAGGAATATCCGATAACCATTGTCCTTTGCTACGCAAGAAAGGTAGTAAAAGTGCACTCTTTTTGTTTTGTACAGTTAGATTATGAGAAATTTGAAATGACTGTTCCCGCTGGTTAATAGAATTAAAACCACTGAATTGTCTTTGCCTATATGAAACATTAAAATCTTGTACCCATTTTTTTTGTGTAATGCTATAGGTAGCTGATATTCCTATTCGACGTCTATTAAAATTACTGAACAAATTAAGTTCTAAAACATCAGATCCAATATTATTGAAAAAATTGCCACTGTAAAATAATGTTAATGGAGAATTGTATAATTCTGTTGTAGGAATATTTCTTGAATATCCTAAATCAATATCCCTATTGGTTAATTGAAAGGAAGAGTTTTTTGCGTAAAACCAGTTTCTATAATTTGTTGATTTACATATTTCTATGTTTACCTTTGGAGTCAAATCTAAAAGAATCAATGAATTATCCTTTTCATAATCGCTCATGAATAACGTGCCATGTTCGTATTCAATCCTTTCATGTTTTAGGGATGTATCAATTTGTGCACTGTCAAAAGTATAACTCCTAATAACCATGGTATCAGAATCTAATATCTGCTCATCGTTGAAATTGATATTGATTATTAAAGACTTGTTTTTAGCATAGTACTCAGCCTGACTTTTGGATTTTCTGCTTACCATTATCTGTCCATAAAAATCACCCTTTGTTTTGGTCGATGTTTTTAGGAAATGACCATCATTATCTCTGAAAAGATGAGATATCTCACATTTTGTTTCTTGGGATTTTACAAAGCTCAAATGGGATTCTGATTCTTGTATGAAGTCTGATAATTCAATAATCGAATGATCATATTTACTTGACCATATTATACTTGATTCAATCGCTTTATTTCGATGAATTCTTTGTGCAATAGATTGTGTTCGATTTTGATTCCACGAACTGTTAATGCTCATTAAATAAAATGTGGAATCAACGTAATCATCTTGAACCCATCCAAGGAGTTTTTCGCCTTGCATTTCATAAATCAATTGTATTTTTTTGCTTGTTTTAGTTAATGAATAAATAGCTGTATTGTTATAAGCTTGATGCATTAAAAAAAATTCATTATCATTTGAATAGATTATTTTCCAGATTCCGTTTTGAGCAGTTGGAGTATAGAAAATATGGCTATCATTGGCAATGCTCCATACTTCATTAGACCATATCATAGCAAATGGAGCTTTGTTTTTTGCAATGGTCAATTCAATACTCGGTACATTGAATATAAGTTGATTATTAAAACCAATAGAATTAACCGTTTTTAAAATTTCGAAATTTCTATGCTTATTGTTAGAGCGAATTATATGTGAGTTCAAAGGATTGGATAACACCCCATAAAACGAGGGAGTATCTGAATGGGTATTAGGTACTAATTTGAAATTGGTGTAGTTTCCCTTTGGCAATGGAAATTGAAAGTCGGGTTGAATGGAATTTTCATTTCTTAACTGAATTTCATCGATTTTGTTTTTGAGCCAGGTATTAAATCTGGTATCAAAATGATACAAAAACGATTTTTCAAAACTATTTGCATTTCTGATGAGCATCCAAAATGCACCATCGATGTTCCTGCCTTTTTCTTTTTCGAATAAATACCATATTACCGACCCGAAAACTTCTTGCTCGCTGCTTGATATGAAATTAATGTTTCGAAATTTACCTTCTTGACTCCATTTTCGAAATAATTCAAAATCTCTATATGTAATTCCTTGAGCGAAATATTGTACAAATCCAGTTTTTAGCCAATTGGGAATTCTGTCAGCTCTGTTTCTCTCCAACCTTTCTCTGACAGTTAGTCCCATTAAATATTCATCAATGAAGTGAGATGCCACATTGTAACGTATTTGATATCTGATATCTAAATTATTACCACTCAACATTAGTCCGATATATCTTGAATTGACAGATCTCTTGTGATTTTGGAAATCTGTTAATGTACTAAATAACGCTAGCGGTACCGATTCGCTGATTTTATACGACAAGTGTGATTCTAATTCCAACAATGCGCTATTGGCGCAGATAAATAAACTGTCTCTGAAATCAGTATGACTATTTAAATAGTTATTTTCAGCTTCAAAAACTAAGAATTCTATTCTGCCTTTTGAAAGAATTATCCTGTTTTTTGAATGAGCTAAATTGAATGACATGAAAACAAATGCCATTAACAACCACTTATATTTCTTGTATGTATGCATTTGTCTTTGTCAAATATACCCAAACTGTTGTAGTTTTGAAACATGAATTCCCGTTATTTTATTGAGCTAGAAGATCGTTACGGTGCACATAATTACCATCCGTTGCCAGTTGTTTTGGAAAAAGGTGAGGGTGTATTCCTTTGGGATGTTGAGGGTAGAAGGTATTTTGACTTTTTATCAGCTTATTCAGCCGTAAACCAAGGACATTGTCATCCAAAAATTGTGGGGGCATTGAATAATCAAGCTCAGAAGCTAACTCTAACTAGCAGGGCATTTCACAATAACCTGCTTGGAGAATACGAGAAATTCATGTGCGAAACATTTGGATTTGATCGCATTTTGCCCATGAATACAGGCGTGGAAGGGGGAGAGACAGCCATTAAACTGTCGAGAAAATGGGGGTATGAAGTTAAAGGTATTCCTGAAAATCAAGCAATAACTATATTTGCCCACGGTAATTTCTGGGGACGTACCGTTGCCGCCATCAGTTCAAGCGATGACCCAGATAGCTTTGGAGGATTTGGACCCTATGTGCCCAACTTTAAAAGTATTCCTTACAACGATTTATCATCCCTTGAAGAGGAATTAAAAAACCCTAATGTATGCGCATTTATGGTTGAACCCATTCAAGGTGAGGCTGGTGTCGTTGTTCCTGATCATGGTTATTTGAAAGGCGTCCGTGAACTGTGTACAAGATACAATGTCCTATTTATTGCTGATGAAGTGCAAACAGGTATTGCTCGAACTGGAAAATTATATTGCTGCCAACATGAAGAGGTTAAACCTGACCTACTTATTTTGGGAAAAGCCTTGGGTGGAGGAGTTTTTCCGGTAAGTTGTGTGCTAGCTTCTGAAGAAGTAATGAATACCCTGAAGCCAGGGCAGCACGGTTCTACTTTTGGAGGAAATCCGCTTGCTTGCGCCGTAGCAATGGCATCAATAAATGTGGTAATTGAAGAAAATTTAGCAGAAAGAGCTGAGAGATTGGGTGAGAAATTCAGAACCCATTTGCGCAACTTAAACCTGCCCATGGTGGAGTTTGTAAGAGGAAAGGGTTTGCTCAATGCAATCAAAATAACCCCGCACAACGGCAAGGAGTTCAAAGCCTATGATGTCTGTTTGAAAATGTTAGATAATGGACTATTAGCTAAGCAAACTCATGAACATATCATTAGATTTGCACCTCCATTGGTTATTTCCGATGAACAATTAGATCAAGCTCTTTCAATTATTGAAGATTCCTTAAAATCATTTGCTTAATCAATAGTTTCTTTGTATTTTTGCATCCTCTTAGCTCGGGTGGCGGAATAGGTAGACGCGCAGGACTTAAAATCCTGTTCCCAGTAATGGGAGTACGGGTTCGATTCCCGTCCCGAGCACCATGCGCCTACCGCTATTTATTATTCTAGCTGCGCTTCTCTCTAATTGCACCAATCAACTTCCAGACGGTGCTCAATTTATTTCCGAAAATGACACCACTTTTTCTGAAGATATTCGAGAGATATCACTAAAAATCAATAAATCACCAAAAGACGACAATCTATATTACCTCAGAGGTAATACATTTTTCTTTGATCAGAATTATAAAAAGGCAATTATTGACTTCCAAACAGCAGCATTTCTAAATTCAGAAAATCCGTTGTATCATTTCCGATTGGGTGAATCTTATTTGCAGATCGATTCTGCTGATTATGAAAAATCAAACCTGCACCTTTCAAAAGCCATTGAATTAAAACCTGACTATACTGAGGCTAAGTTCTTGCTTGCTAAACTCAATTTAGCTCGACAGCAATACGAAAATTTCAATAAATGGTACAAGGAAATCGAAAACAATCCTGAGTTTAGGGAGAAATCAATGGTTTTAAAATTGATTGCCCTCAAAGAACAAAAAGATACGGCTAAAGCCGAGGCAATGTGTGATTTTATATTGAATGAATACCCCAACAACTTTGATGCTACCATGCAAAAAGCCCTGTTGCTTTACAATAAAGACCTCAAATTAGCTGAAATATATATCGATAAAGCTCTATCTATAGATGAGTTCGCTGCTGAAGCTTTATATTCAAAAGCATTGATTCTCCAAAAAAACGAGAAATATGCAGACGCTTATAAACTATATGAACGAACTATTAAAGTGAATCCGGATCACTTATTTGCGTTATATAACATGGGTGTGATTGACCATTTCTTTGAAAATTACCAAGATGCTATCAAACACGCCGATATGATTTTAGACAAATCCCCAACTTTTGCTAAGGCATTTGCATTGAAAGGGAGTTCCTACAAAATGATGGGTAATAAAAAAGCCGCTGAAGATCAATTTTCAGCGGCCAAAAAACTAGATAAAAATCTAGATTTAAAGAACTTTTAGTTTTTTACCAATGTAACTTTCCAAGTGTTGATATCGCCTTGGTGTGTTTGGTAGTAATATCTCAAAACAATGTCTGTACCTGTCATTTTTTCAATGAACCAATCATAGTCGTACAAGAACTTAACGTATTTAGCGTCTGGTGAAGTCATAGACCAACTAATTTCGTCTTGGTCTGGTTCAGTATTACATTTGCCATTCGCTTTCCAAAGGCATTTTGAAGTAGAAGTGAATGTATATGTGTCATCTTTGTCACATGCATTCATGGTTTCGATAATCCCCTCAGAAGAACTATCCGTGAATGAAACACTCTTCCAAGTGCGCATCATAAATACTTCTTGCCTTGTTTTTCCAGTAATATCATCTGGATTGTTACTCTCATCTGAACAAGATGCAATAAATGCAGTTGCTGCCAATGCTACGGCGAATACTATATTTTTCATCATATCGATTCCAAAAATAAGGGATTTTATGAATTTTCCATCATCAAATCGTTAATTACTTCTGAAGCAAGTCTCAAGCCAAATAATGCTGGCATATAACTTATGGTTCCATAAAATGACTTTTTATAGTTGCTCCCGTCTGTTAATTTTAAGCTTTCGCGAACCAGTTCACTTTTGTTAAAAACCACTTTGAAACCTTTCCGAATGCCCAGTCTTTTTAGGCGTTTACGCAGGGTTTTTGCAAACGGACAATTATAGCTTTTAGAAAAATCAGCTACCATAACACCAGCGGCATCTAATTTGCCACCAGCACCCATTGAACTGATCATTCTTTGCCCTAAATCCATACATGTCTTAATTAAGTAAATTTTTGGAGAGACTGAATCAATGCAGTCCATCACATAATCAAATTTATTTGATTTGATTAATTCAATATTGTCATCAGGACTTTGAAACTTGGAAATCACGGTCAAATCCAAATTCGGATTTATGTCTAACATACGTTGACGCATAATTTCAGCTTTAGACATTCCAACTGTGCTGTCTAATGCGGGTAATTGTCGGTTCTTATTGGTGGGATCAACAGTATCGCCATCTATAATGGTCATTTTTCCTACTCCGGCCCTGCAAATGAACTCGGCAGCAAAACTGCCAACTCCGCCTAAGCCCACTATTAAAACATTTGCATTTACTAGCCGTTCTAACTTTTCTGTACCTACCAATAATTCGGTTCTTTCTAACCAAGGTGAAATAGACATAAATGCAAAGATATTGTCAGAAATTGAATCACATATCAGTATTGACGTATTTTCGTAGAAGTATGAATCTTCGTAATGTCCTATTTGTAGCCGTCGGATATATTTCTAACTCACTTTTTGCACAATCTGCAACAACTACTGTTGACTATATTTCAATAAATCCAAAAGTAAGTGCCCCTGCTAAAGTTGCACTAAAGTATTTATCAGATAAAAATTTATCTCTTTTTGACGATGAAAATAGCATATTTATAACTTTTCAGTCGAATTTAGACCTTGCACATTGGAAAAATAAGGCGGAATTCTTAACCTCAAAATTTGATAGTGAATTCCCAATAAGCAAGGGTCAATATATTATAACTGCACGTTTAAATATTTCAGAATTGAACCAATTTTTATTAGATGAAAATTTAGTACATCTGGAGGTTGCGTCTAGATTAAATTCACCTCGACCACTTGATGATAAATCTAAATCTAAAAGTCAAGTTGATCTTCTTCATAATTTGCAAGATCCGGGACCTATCAAAGGTGAGGATGTCATTGTTGGTGTGGTAGATATAGGTTTTCAAACTTCGCATCCCACATTTTTCAATGAAAATGGATCGAAATATAGAGTGAAACGGTTTTGGCATCAAGGTTATCCGAATCAAGATGGCCCAAAACCATTCAATTACGGCATTTTGTTTTCAACTCAAAACAGCATTTTAAAGGCCGTTGATTATGACGGTTCTCATGGTACGCATGTGGCAGGAATTGCCGCTGGCTCCGGATTTAAAAGTCCTGACTTGAAATTTTCGGGCATGGCCCCCAATGCTGATCTTGTTTTTGTGGGGATTAAATACAAAAACGATACTTTAAACGGAAGTGCACTTGGTGATCTAGTTGTTGCGAATTCAACCATTCTCGATGGATTTCAATACATTTTCAACTATGCAGATTCCGTTGATAAGCCGGTTGTTACTAATTTAAGTTGGGGCATGCACACGGGTCCGCATGACGGAACTTCTTTGTTTGATTTGTCGTTAGAATCTATGCTAAATAAACATTACACCTTTAGAAACAGTAATAGAGGAAAAATATTGGTAGGTGCAAACGGAAATAGTGCAAGAGAGAACATGCACATTAAATTTGATTTGAACAATGACACCCTTGAAACTCTCGCAATGGATAGAAGTAGGGAGTATTATAAAACAGAAAATGTGTATTGTGATTTTTGGTCAGAAAAAGATGCAAGCATTCAGATGAAAATAACGCTAATTGATTCTCAAAACAACGAATTAATTACCACTGACTTTTTCAATTTTAACAGTGATTCATACAATAAAATAGTGCTTCACAACGGAAATGATACTTTACAAGTCGTTGTTTCATCTCAAAAAAAATACGTAAACAACAATAAATCGAATGTATTGGTGATGGCCGAAGCAAATTCCAACAAAAGATTTATCAAAATTTCATTTTCAGGGACTGGGGTTTTGCATGGGTGGAATTCAGGAAGAACCTACGAATGGACATCAGGTACTTTTAGAAGTTATATCAGAAGTTTAAAACCAACTAATTGGATTGAGGGGGATGAGAAATATACGGTCATTGAAAACGGAGGTACGTCTAAAGCAATTTTAGCAGTAGGTGCATATAATAACAGAGTAAATTGGATTAATGCCGCTGGTGAGTTTAAGTCAGATTCTGCAATTGCTGAAGGACAAATTGCTGGATTTAGTAGCAATGGGCCAACTGTTGACGGAAGAATGAAGCCCAATATTAGTGCCCCTGGGCAATATATAACTTCAAGTTATCATAAAGATCAATTGCCTGGATGGCTATTACCATATGTGTTACATATTGATACGTTCAATCAAGATAAGGTATATTATGCTATGGCCAGCGGAACTTCAATGGCTGCTCCTCATGCCGCAGGAATTGTGGCCTTATTGTTACAACACACACGCGGCAATTTAACTTATTCCCAAATGATTGAGTTGATTCAATCATCGGCAAAAAAAGATGAATTCACTGGTTCTATTGAAAATTACATTTATGGATATGGTAAAATTCAAGCTTACAGTGCTTTTATGGCTTCAAGTATTTTTGCAAATACGCAAATTCATGCACCTCAAAATCTAATGAAGCCCTGGTTCTTGAAAGATGAAAATCAACTAAAAATTAAAGGAATTCCAGAAGATTTTAATCTAAATATGGCCATTTATGATTTATCAGGAAGACTGTTGTTTCAACAAAACATTGGACAAACAAGAGAGATTAACGTTGCTGATTTCAAATTGCCCATCTCTGGAGTTTATATCATAAAACTAGCAGGAGAGGGGTTGTTAAGTTCAACCTTGTTTGTGTTCTAGTTCAATAATAGACTAGTTTTCTGATTTGGTCAAAAGGTAAGATTCAACATGGCGACTTTTCTTCTCTTCGTAAATGTCTGAAATCTTAACCATAATGCCTGTTTCTTCAACACCGCCAAAATGGTCGTTTATGGCCGTACCGAAGGTTTTCATTGTTGGACTCAAACTCATATAGCTATTAAACAAGGGTGGCACTTGTTCACCCAACTGCCTCACATTTTGACTCAATAAATTGTAAGCTGGTTTGTATTCTAGTCCTTTAAGTTCATTTGAAAAAGCTTCATTAAAAGACCATTCTAAAGGACTAACTGGACTAACTAACTTTTCTGTATCTGGGAAAAAGGTCCACATAAAAGTTAAAATCAAATCACGCGCTTGTTTGTTAAAATTTGTATACATGGTAATCTTCCCAAAGAAATATTCCATATCAGGATGATCAACAACAAGAGCGCCAAGTCCGTCCCAAAGGTTGTCCAAGGAAAAAATTCCTTTTTTACTGTCTTTTGAAGGTTGATAATTGGGTTGAACAAAACTTCGACCTAATTCAATGGTCTTAGGAAAATAGTTTGAAATCAAATCATCTGAAAACAACAATATTTCAGTAGTTGATAAATGATATTTACCCTCTGAATCTTGATTGTCTTTGCAGAATGCGAATCTATACCCTCCAACAATTTCTTGATCTTCTGGATTCCAAACGATCAATTGATTATAAGCATAATCACCGAGATCAAATTCATCCAAATCTAAATCCTTACCAGTTCCACCACCTGCTTCTCTAAATGACCATTCTCTTAGTCTCCCAATTTCACGTAAGAGGTGAGGTTTATGGTTTCCGTTAAAAATATAAATTTGATTATTGGCTTTGTTGGTGTTGCGAACAAAAATTTCCGAAGTCAGTTCTTTTGTCAGTAATTCTCTATTTACCCTGTCAACGATAGGTGTCATATAAGACGCAAAATAAGGGAAAGATTTAATATTCCGTTAATAAATTCCCTTTGAGTGCGTAGACCATTTTTTTAATTTTTTGAGCAATTTCAAAAGGATTTCCTTGAGCTAATTTATCAGGGGTAATGGGTTTGCCGAAATAAATGTGAATGTCTTTCCCTCTTGCTTTAAACATTTCATCTGGCAAAGTAAACATCTCGAAATTGACTTTGATACCAAAGAATTTTCTTATCGATGAAATGCGATAAAACCTTTCAGTGTTTCGTCCATCAATAAATACAGGCACCAAAGGAAGATTGTTCTGTCTACATTTCACCACCACACTTTTTTGCCAATCTAAATCGGTAATTTGTCCGTTAATTTTTCGAGAAACATATCCCGATGGAAAAATAAGAACACATTTCCCCGATGAATAAGCTTGTGTAATCTGAGCTAAGTTGTTGCGGTCTGACTTTCCTACTTTGTTTACAGCAATAAAATACGGACTCAATGGTTTGATATTCATTAAAATATCGTTGGCTAGAAAAATTAAGTCATTTCGAACTTCAGATGAGCCTTTTAATAATGCCATTCCATCAATTCCACCCAGAGGGTGATTTGCTGCTAAAACACAACCACCGTCGTGAGGTATGTGCTCTAATCCATGACAAATGATGTTAATTTTTAATTCATTGAAAACTACATCAACAAATTCCTTTCCCTCGGTACCATGACCCTTCAGAAGAATTTCATTGATGTAGTCTTGATGTATAAATCGTTTAAACCAATTCAAAATGAATCGAGGTATTTGTTTCAAGAGTTTGGGATTTTTACTCCTGATGATTTCGTCAATATTGATTTGAATAGGCTTGTCTGTCATTGTTTATAAGATTGCAGCTTTAGTAGCATCCAGAATAGCAAATGCAGCAGCTGATGAATCAGACTCCGAATATACTCTTAGAACAGGTTCAGTGCCAGATGGACGAATCATCACCCAAGAACCATTATCAAGGTGAAACTTGAACCCATCAACATCTTCTATTTTTGTAACGTTATACGTTCCAAATTTTTTATAAGACCCTGATTTACAGTTTTCAATAATAGATAGCTTCAATTCATTGTTTATATGAAGGTCGTATCTTTCAACAGCAAATGAACCTATTTTATTATAAACGTCTTGAATCAATTGAGATACTGATTTTCCGGTTTTTGCCATGTATTCCATTAGTACCAATCCCATCCAAACACCGTCTCTTTCAGGTATATGTCCTTTAATTGCTATTCCACCGCTTTCTTCAGCACCTATCAAAACATCGTCAGTAACCATGTACTCACAAATGTATTTAAAACCAATTTTGGTTGTTATAGACTCAAGTCCTTTCAATTCACAAAGCTTCTGAACCTTATCACTTACAGAAAAGCTTTTAACTACTTTTCCGCTGAAACCTTTGAATTCAGTAAGGTACTCTATCAACAACAATATCAAGTGATGAGAATCTACAAACTTTCCATTTTCATCAAAAAATCCAATTCTATCCGCGTCTCCGTCAGTGGCTAATCCTACACTGTATTGCGAATTAGCAGCAATCATTTCAGAGATCTCAGGAAGATTTTTAAGAATAGGTTCTGGAGCTCTTCCTTCAAAGCCAGGATTGTAATCTCCATGCAAAATGGTGGCTTTTGGTAACAATCTTTTCACCAATCGCTGCCCTGCACCATACATCGCATCATAAACCAGTCCCGTAGAAATAGAATCTAAAGCGTCCATGTCAAAATTTTTCTGACAATGCTCTAAATACATATCTTCAAATGCTCCAAATGTGATTAATCCAGCCTCAATCAACTCATCAAAACTACGACTTTGAATGATTTCCAAATCGGGAATGAGATTTTCAACCTCTGAAACAGTATCTGGAGTCGCTGGTCCGCCATAATGTGCTTTGATTTTATAGCCATTGTAGCTAGGCGGATTATGCGATGCGGTGATGATGATTCCAAGGCCCGCATTCAGAGTGTTTGCTGCAAGAGAAATCATGGGAGTAGAAACAAATCCTTGCGACATAACTACTTGTATTCCGTGGGCCGCAATAACAGTTGCCGTTTCTTTTGCGAACATTTCACCGCCAAATCTACAATCATGACCTATAACCACTTTTTGCGGTAAATTTTGCGTCTTCAGCCACTCAGCCGTTGCAAAAGCTACTCTTCTTACATTAGCAGTATTAAACTCGTCTGCAATGATTTCTCTCCAGCCGTCAGTTCCAAATTTAATTTTGTACATCTCTTTTAATATCAAATTATTATATATCGTTATTTAAATAAATTATTCAAATGCATTGATTCCTGTGATTTCCATTCCTAAAATCAATAAATGAATGTCATGAGTTCCCTCATAGGTAATTACAGACTCAAGGTTCATCATGTGTCTCATTATGGGATATTCACCCGTGATACCCATACCTCCTAACATTTGTCTGCTTTCACGAGCAATATTCAAAGCCATTTCTACATTATTTCTTTTTGCTAAGGATATTTGAGCCGGAGTTGCCTTTCCATGATCCATCAATTGACCAAGACGCCATGTAATTAATTGTGCTTTGGTAATTTCAGTGAGCATTTCACTCAATTTCTTTTGCTGAAGTTGAAAAGATCCAATGGGTTTTCCAAACTGATGTCGCTCTAAGCTATATCTTCTTGCGGTATCATAACAATCCATGGCCGCTCCAATGGCTCCCCAGCTTATGCCATAACGTGCAGAATTTAAGCAAGTTAAAGGGCCTTTTAGTCCAATAACACCAGGTAAAATATTTGATTTAGGAACTCTTACATGATCGAAAACCAATTCACCGGTTGCGCTGGCTCGCAAACTCCATTTATTATGAGTAGTAGGGGTTGTAAATCCTTCCATACCTCTTTCAACAATCAATCCTTGTACTTTTCCTTCTGGATTTTTAGCCCAAACTACAGCTACATCGCAAAAAGGAGAATTACTAATCCACATTTTTGCGCCATTTAAAATTACATGATCGCCATCATCTGTAAATGATGTTGTCATTCCTGCTGGATTAGATCCATGGTCAGGCTCAGTAAGTCCAAAACTTCCCAACCATTCACCCGAAGATAATTTGGGCAAGTATTTTCGTCTTTGCTCCTCTGATCCAAACTTATATATGGGATACATGACCAACGAGCCTTGCACTGATGCAGTGCTGCGGATACCGCTATCACAGCGCTCTAATTCTTGCATAATTAGACCATACGTAGTGTAATCCATGCCACCACAACCGTATTCCGTTGGAAGTTGTGGACCGAAGGCACCAATTTCGCCTAAACCTTTTACTAAAAACTGAGGGAATTCTGACAGTTGAGCATAATGTTCTATAATTGGAGACACATTTTTCTTGACCCAATCTCTAACAGAATCTCTTATCAACTTTTGTTCATCAGAGAGTAAATCATCTACGCCGTAAAAATCAGGGGCGATAAATTTGTCTTTTCCTCTGTTGGATTCGTAAAGTTCATCTAAATTTGAAATGCTCATAATGCAATCTACGCAAAAGTAAGATTCTATAAACGCACTAAGTCTAATTTTAAATAAACAATATGTTAATCCTTGTGAGTGTAAATGACCTTCGAATTAGAATACCCGTTGGTTATTATCCAGAAGAAATATCCCTGAAAACCGATGTCTTTATCACTGTAAAAGTGAAATATGAATCACAAAATATTAATGATGACCTCAATAAGACCATTGATTATCAAAAGATAGGGGAGACAATAAAAATATTAGCACAAACATCTTTTAAACTTTTAGAAACCTTCTGCGAAAAATTGATTGAACAACTTTCATCACTTTACGGCCACTTGAATCTACAGACCATCTCAGTTTCGATAAAAAAAATGCATATTCTCGAAACGGGTTTGGATGCTCAAAGCCATGAGGTTTTCGTCGAAAAAAACCAATTTCAAGAACGCTAAATCATTCGTTAGCAATTATATTTGAACAATGAAAATAGTAGGTTTGATTGCCGCCCTTTTTATTTCTAATTTGTGCTTTTCGCAAACTAGTTCTGTAAAGGGTTGGGTGTTCGATCAACGCTCCTTAGAAACGATTCCTAACGCTGTAATTGTCAACAGTGGAAATAATCAATATTCAAAATCGAATTTGTCAGGTTTTTTTCAGATTCGGTCCGGAAATGGTGATCAAAGGTTTATCATTGCTGCTCCTGGATATCGTCCAATGATCATTGAAATTGATGTTTATGGGGAATCTGAGAAAAATATCTTTCTTGAGCCTGTCTATTTTGACGAACAAGACAGTACCAATCAAATTGTAAATTTACATACCAGTGATATTTCGCATTATAAACTCCTAAAACGACAAATCCTTCAATACAAAACCATTCTTAGTATCAGTGATCCTATCAAATTGCTCCAATTTTTGCCTGGAGTGAGCGGTGGCTTTGAAGGATTATCTTCATCATTTGTTCGAGGCAGTAATGCTGATCAAAATCTCATGTTGATGAACGGTTTACCGGTTTATGGAAACGGACACATTTGGGGACTTTTGAGCAATTACAACCCTGAAATCTTAAAAAGTACCGAATTGTATAGAGGTATTGCGCCGGCCAGATATGGCAATAGAGCCGGGGGAGGGGTATTAGATGTTATAACTACAGGAGGAAATGCAGAGCATTGGAAAGGGAATGTAAACATAGATTTAGCTACAATGAATTTTGCTGTTGATGGTCCATTAGACAAAGCTGGAAAATGGACTACTTCTTTAGCTTACCGACGTAGTTACTTAGATTTGTTGATTCAATCGCTTGCTCCCGATGCTTCAAATTCACTCATTGGAAATGTTCACGATTTTAACTTCAAGTTAGATTTTAAGGAATCGAGAAACAGACATTGGAGTTTTTGGGCTTATAACGGAAGAGACAAATACGGTTTAAAATTTGGAGACGTCATAACAGATTCTTTAGGAAGATCAGCAGACATAGAATTTGGTTGGACTTGGACTTGGCAGAATACATTATCTGGCTTTTCATTATCCCAAAAACTTTCCAAAGATCATTTTATGCACGCTCAATTGGGGCTTTCTCGATATTCTTATAAAAACATGCTCGATGCGAATTCAAGATTCACTTCAAACAATGGAGTAGAAACGAATGAAGGCTTTGAGCACATGAGGAATGCTATTACCGATATTTCTTTAAATGTTGATTTTGATTATTTGATAGGACCAAAATCAAGTCTAAAATATGGAACGCATTGGGTAACCCATCACATGAAACCCGGCGAACTGGATGTATTCCTTAAAACCAACAACACAGTTCAAACCGATACGTTATACGGAACATGGAATACCAACTTGGTTTCGGAATTCTCTAATTACGCCGAATTGGAGTTTCATCCCAATCCTTATTTAAGCTTGAATTTAGGCGGTAGGATATGGACCTATTTTTCGGCTGAAAAAACATTTCTACGTTTTGAACCGCGTTTGACCATCAATCAAATGTTGGAAGGTAAAAAGAGAATTCAATTGGGCTTTGGAATGAACAACCAAGGCATTCATCAGTTATCCAATGTTACAGGAATTCTACCTCAGGATGTATGGTTTCCCACAACAGGTATGTTAAAACCACAACAAACCACACAGGTTTCTGCAGCCTTTATACAGCCATTGAAAGAAGGTTGGGAACTTTCCATTGAAGGCTATTATAAATATTTATCGGGTATTACCGATGTTCTTCCGTCTAGAGATGAAAAATTGTCATTAGCCTATTGGGAGAAAAGCGTGATTCAGGGTACCGGAAACTCACAAGGATTGGAATTTCTTCTTACCAAAAGATCTGGAATGTTAAATTCTATAGTGTCATACACATTAAGTTCTACTACTCGTCTTTTTGAAGATTTAAACTATGGTGATGAATTCTATTTTAGATGGGACAGAACTCACAAAGTTGCTGTTCAATTGGTTTATCAACAAACAGAAGAGTTAAGTTTCCATTGCAATTTTGTGTATATGTCGGGGAATCCTGTTACTGTTCCTACTGCTAAATTCTTTACTCCCGATGGAAAACTAGTTTATGACTATAGCTACAAAAACAATTACAGATTGCCCGATTATCAGAGATTAGACGTCGGTTTCACGAAGGAAATTAACTCATCGAATAGATTTGACTACAGAGAATTTTACGGTGTAAATATTTACAACGTTCTAGGAAAGAACAATGTTATGGTGGCGAGATTTCAAGATACAAACACAATGCCAAGCGAAATAAAGCTTATCGGTACGGGTTATTTTCCATTTATGCCGTCGGCTTTTTATAGAATTGAATTTTAATGAAATACTCAAATAATTTACCAGCTTTTTATTGGTTTTTAGCATTATTTGCTTTCGCATCGTGCGATAAAGATCTGCCAACCGATGGAGTTGAATTCAAAAAGCGATTGGTTGTCTATGCCTTTGCAGATAATGATAATGTGATTCAAGTGAAAGTAGCAAAATCATTGGCGATTAACGATACCGTTGGAGCAGATCCCATTGAAAATGCGATTGTCAAAATTCTCGACCAATCAACTTCTAAAGAGGAAATTCTCAGTTATTCCTTTTTAAACGGTGGATCTTACAATACCAATTATAAACCTAAGTTAGGTAATAAATATTCTTTGTCTGTTGAACTTAGTGATTTTCCAATGGTATATGGGCAATTTGAAATTCCCCGTTCTTTTGTTGCAGGTAAAGCCATATGGAAAGACTCAACAAATAAAGATTCCCTTGGATTTTACACTGGTACCATAAGTTTTAATATCAATGACCCTGGTAATGAATTGAATTTTTATGAAATCGGTATTTTTAGGTACCAAGCATTACTCAACGAATGGATCCTAATGCCCGTTTTTCCTGAAAATCCTGAAATTGCTGAAAATCCAGTTACAAACTCAGATGGTGCACTAATATTACAGGATGTTGAATTTAATGGCCAAACCAAATTGCTCAAGTTCTCAACACCCTATGGATATTCATCGGGATTTCCCTATAAATTTTTAGTAGTGGTTAAAAGTCTGAGCTCAGATTATTATAAATTCATGAAATCAGTCGGTGATTATAAAACACAAGGTGGACCATTTTCCGATCCATCTCCAATATTTACGAATATGCAAGGTGGGATTGGAATATGTGCAGGCGCTTCTATTACAAAGGATACTATTCGATGAGTATTGATACAACAAAAATTTCCATAAAAAACGCACGTCAACACAACCTTCAAGGCATTGACGTAGAATTCCAACAAAATTCCTTCACTGTAGTTACCGGTGTCTCGGGCTCAGGTAAATCAAGCCTCGTATTTGATACTCTTTTTGCCGAAGGACAAAGACGATATGTGGAATCCCTGAGTGCTTACGCTCGTCAGTTCATGGGTCGAATGAAGAAGCCTGCCGTCGATTTCATTGAAGGATTATGTCCTGCAATTGCTATTGAGCAAAAAGTGAATACTCACAACCCTAGAAGCACCGTGGCTACTTCAACAGAAATTTATGATTATCTGAAACTGTTGTATTCTAGAGTTGGAAAAACCATATCTCCCATTTCAGGCCGAGAAGTAAAGAGAGATACACCCCAAGATGTATTTAATTTCTGCATTTCATTGAACGAAGGGGAACTAATTTTGATTTTATCGCCAATTAAAGATGAAGATGCTGATTTGTTGTCTATTATTCAGAAAAAGGGATTTTCGAGAATATACTCCAATCACGAAATATTCAAAGTTGACGACCTCATAGAAAACAATATAGAAATCGATTTAAATCAATCCTTCATTGTAATTGATAGAATTAAAATTGATAAAGAATCTGATGATTTTTCATCCAGATTGTATGATTCTATTGAAACCGCATTTTGGGAATCTAACGGTGACTGTGTTATTATCAATCATAAAACACAAGAACAGTTTGACTTCAACAATAGGTTTGAACTTGACGGAATCACTTTTGAAATTCCATCCAAAGATTTTCTGAGTTTTAATAATCCATATGGGGCATGTAAAAAATGCGAAGGATTTGGATCTGTTTTGGGTATCGATGAGGATTTAGTTATTCCAGATAACTCGCTCAGTGTTTATGAAGGATGCGTCGCCCCTTGGAGAGGCGAAATCATGGGAGAGTGGAAAGAGCATTTCATCAAAGCCGCTGTAAAAATTGAGTTTCCAATTCACAGAGCCTATGCCGATTTAACATCCCAAGAAAAAAACATTCTATGGAAAGGAAACGGTAAAATTTTGGGCATCAACGATTTCTTCAAGCACCTTGAAGAGAATAATTACAAAATTCAATATAGAGTTTTGGCCGCTCGTTATCGTGGAAAAACCGTTTGCCCAGATTGCAGAGGCACCAGACTTCGAAAGGAAGCGGGATACGTAAAGATTGCCGATACGAGCATTCAAGATTTATTACTCAAAACAGTAGATGACGCCCATGATTTTTTCCATTTTATTGCACTTTCCAATACTGATACTGAAATCGCCGCTCGCATACTCCAAGAAATTGAAACAAGACTTGGTTTTTTGAAGGCTGTTGGATTGGGATACTTATCTCTTAGCAGACTTTCAAACTCGTTGAGTGGGGGAGAAAGTCAACGAATTAATTTGGCAACTAACTTGGGTTCAAATCTTACGGGTTCAATGTATATTCTCGATGAACCAAGCATTGGATTGCATTCTAGAGACACAGAACGTCTTATTGGCGTCCTTAAAGAACTTCAAGCGGAAGGAAATACAGTGATTGTGGTTGAACATGACGAAGACGTTATGAAGCAAGCCGATAGAATCATAGATATTGGTCCGTTTGCAGGTAGTCAAGGCGGGAAATTGATTTTCAATGGTAATTTTCAACAGTTATTAGACTCAGAAGATAGCCTCACTGGAAGTTATCTTTCCGGAAAGAACAAAATAGAATTGCCAATCTTGCGTAAACCAGCATCGAAAATTTCGCTGTTAGGGGCCCAAGCAAACAATTTAAAGAATATTTCAATTGATATTCCGCTGAATTCACTGGTTGCTGTTTCCGGTGTTTCAGGATCAGGAAAGACCACTCTAATAAAACAAGTTTTATATCCAGCCTTAGCCAGAGAGTTAAAACAATTTACTACCGCCAAACCCGGTACATTTAAAAAATTGGAAGGTGATTTACATCTATTAAAATCGGTGGAATTTGTAGATCAAAATCCAATTGGTAAAAGTTCAAGATCCAATCCTGTCACTTATGTGAAAGCGTATGATGATATCCGCGAGTTGTATTCGAAAACGTCAGTTTCCAAACGCAACGGATTTAAACCTTCTCATTTCTCATTTAATGTAGACGGTGGTCGTTGTGATAATTGTCAAGGAGAAGGCGAAACGGTAATTGAAATGCAGTTTATGGCCGATATCAAATTGACCTGCGAAGTTTGTAATGGAAAAAGATTTAAAAAAGAAGTCCTCGAATCAGAATACAACGGCAAGAACATATCAGATGTTCTTGATTTAACTGTTGATGATGCGGTCATCTTTTTCCAATCTGAAAAGAATATCGTAGAAAAATTACTTCCATTACAAAAAGTGGGACTCGGATATGTTAAACTTGGACAAGGAAGCAATACATTGAGTGGAGGAGAGGCTCAGCGAGTTAAGCTAGCGTTTTATTTAAGTAAAGCCAATCCCTTCAAAGAGGGTGGAGTGATGTTCATCTTTGACGAACCAACTACAGGACTGCATTTTTATGATATTCAAAAACTCTTGACATCTTTCAATGCATTAATTGAACAAGGGAATACCGTTTTATGCATTGAGCACAATTTAGATGTAATTAAATGTGCTGATTGGATTATTGACTTAGGCCCAGAGGCAGGAGATGCGGGTGGAAGCTTGGTTTTTCAAGGTCCCACCCCTCAAATCCTAAGTGTATCTGAAAGTATTACAGCTCGTTATCTAAAAGAGAAATTTGAGTCTTAAATATTCCTAAATTAGATTGAATTTCAATTAAATAGACGCCGCTCTTCAATTTAGAAGGAAGTGTCAATAAATTGCCGTTCACCTCTAATTTTCCTACGTACTTGCCGGTTAAATCAAAAAGATTAGCAGTCTCAATTTTCGTCTCATTATTTTGGAAAGTAACCGCTAATTTCTGTCCAACTTTAATTGGATTAGGATAAACGGTAATCGTAGATTTCTTAAATAACAACGCATTTAAATTGTTTGATTTAAATTCTTCGCTCGTTGAAAACACACAAGGATTTTCAAAAGATAATGAAGCTTTGGGTTGAACTGAATGATATATGTTTAATATCTGACTGGGTGAATCAATAAAATCATATTCAAAACCAGCCAAATTGGATAATAGTAAGCCATTTTTGTCGTTCATTCGCCATTCGTGGATGGCTTGATTGGTGTCAATGGGTGATTCAAATTTATACTTGAAATCATTCATCCAACTACTTGAAAAGCTAGGACTCATACTATCAACCATTTTTAAGTTGATTTCATCGGAAAGTTCCGATTGACAATTATCATTGGAAGTATAAAAGAATACGAAGGCTTCTTTGTTTACTCCTGTAATTGAAACATCATTTGAGGTGGAAAATCTTTTAGTGCCCTTACTGGAAACTATCCAAATGGTATCTAATGAATTGAAATTATTGAAGTTTACAGGAACGGTAATTTGTTTTTGTCCGCAACCTTCTGTTGTAGATAATTTCAAATTAAAACGGGGCGTATCAATTACATTTACTCTTAGATCAATGAATTTGGAGTAATATCCGCAAGCCAATTGACTTGAGTCTATTACACTAGCAGTAAATCTTTTGAATTTTGAGGCATTAATTGAAAAGTTAGTATCCTTAGTGGCAATGCTATCGAAGGTCCAAGAGTAATTAGGTTTATTTGACAACTTTCCTAATTTAAATTGAACGGACGACCCATAGCAAGGTGTGGTATCAGTTGCCGTGAAGGTGAAGTCAATATCTTTACAACCTGCACCTGTACCAATGATTTTTGCAATTCGAGTTACGCCACAATAGTATTTTGTATTGGCTCTTAACCAGAATTCAACTTTATCATAGGGGTCTGTGATGAATATGGTTTGAGAGTCAACAGTTTTACCTCCGGTGGGATTAGCCCATGATTTTCCCTTGTTTGTAGAATATTGATAACTGATTAAATCCCTCACTGCATTCCATTTGAAGGTGACTGAATTAATGGTTTTTCCGCTCACCGAAATTGTGGGAGCGGATAAAGTATCTGCACCAAAAATTTGTTTTGTATTGGATGAGCTGATGCAACCACCTGTGTTTTTAGACCAAACCTTAATTGAATTTGCTCCTAAAGACAAAGACTTCGTAATAAATGAATCTGTATCATATGGGCCTGTGCTAGAAGAGATGGAATATGAGTCACTAAATCCATTTTTATCCGTTGTGAAAATTAATAAGGGTTCACCAATACAAGCGCTATCGCCACTGCTTCCAAATGATACATCAAACTTTGGTGCCTTTAAGCCCAAAACTGAAATCTCTCGTGAAGTCTGTTTACATCCATTGGTCCTTGTTGCAACAGCAAAGAACTTACCAGCGGTATCTGTTTTTAATGTTGTACCAGAAATTCCATTATTCCATATGTAAGTATGATTGCTCATTGGCAGAATTTCTATGGTTGCTGTATCGCCTTCACACAATGGAAGAATATTTCCATTAGTACTTAATATTGGTGCAGAGGCTCCAATCAGAACATTAAATGATATTGTATCATTTAATGAACTTCCTTTTGAATTGAAGCTCTTCAAAATAGCAATTCTAGGCCCTGTTGCAGAATACTGAACAGCAGGGGTGGAGTCTGTCGAAGTTGATGGAGTTCCTCCGGGAAAGCTCCAAGAATATGAAGTTGGATTATTGGTAGATGATGCTGAAAATTGATTCTGAGAAAAAGTACAAACTACGCTAGATTTAAGGCTGGCCTTTGCCTTTGGCAACAGACTACTAGGAGATATTGAAATTGTTTTGTTGTAAATCACATCCCCACCAGTTCCTCCATTGTTATCGGCAACATTCAATGCTATGTAAAAATTAACATTACCTACATTAGTACTTGGAGCTGTCCATTCAAATACCCAGGCAGCAGAGTCTGTTGCAACGGCACCTGTGCCTTGACTGCTGTGTTCTACATAATAACGTGTAGAGCCAGAAACGGTTGAACTAAATGTCCCAGTGCGATTGTTTAAGCTTGTAAATGTGCCCGCTGCTGTATTATTTTTATTCAATGCGGTAACCATAAATCCAAACTTAGATTTCCCCGTTTCCTTGTAAGAAAGTACAATTCTGTAGGTGGAATCTGGAATATATCCATTTCCTGTAAAGTTGCCAGTTAGTTTAATTCGGCCGTGATTGGTTCCGCTGGTTTGCAATGAATTTCCTGTGTGACAAGAAGTACAGGTACTTTCATTGGGAGCCCCAGTTCTCGGTGATGAATTTCCGCTAGAACTACTATGGATCTGAAAGGTGGAAACTCCTAGAATGCCCAAAATAAAAATACTGGATTTTATGTAAAATGTCTTCATGTGCTTTATTAATTGGCCTTGAGTGAATAATAAGACAAAAATACATACCAAATCGTTTTCTCTTTCGTCTTATTATTTCTACTAATTATCTAACATTCTTGAATCTAACACCTTTTGGGGTTATTTTTGTTTTTTATGAGAAAACTTTTCATTGTCGCATTTAGTTTGCTTTCAAGCGGTTTGTTCGCTCAAGCAACAATGATCAAAAAGGTCAATGCGGTTCCAGGTAAATTAGTAATTCCTTATGAGCATTATGTTCTTCCAAACGGATTAGAGTTGATTGTGAGTGAAGATCACTCTGACCCAGTTGCTCACATTAACGTAACTTATCATGTTGGTTCAGCTAGAGAAACTCCAGGTAAATCAGGCTTTGCACACTTTTTTGAACACATGTTGTTTCAAGGTTCGAAGCACGTAGCTGATGAAGAACATTTTAAAATCATTAAAGAATATGGGGGAGAAGTTAACGGAAATACTACCCGCGATAGAACAGTTTATGTAGAAACTTTCCCTTCTAATTTCACCGAAACAGCGCTTTGGATGGAAGCAGATCGTATGGGTTTCTTCCTTGAAGGTTTTACTAAAGAGAAATTTGAAAATCAAAGAAGTACCGTAAAGAACGAAAAAGATGAAAGATACGATCAACCCTTCGGGTTTCTGATGGAAGTAAAAGATCAGGAATTATATCCTTCTGATCATCCTTACAGCTGGTCAACTATTGGATTCGTAGACGATCTAGACAGAGCGGATAGCAATGATCTAAAGAACTTTTTCCTTCGTTGGTATGGTCCGAACAACGCTTGCATTATAGTTTCAGGTGATGTAAATACCGCAGACGTAGTTAAGTGGACAGAAAAATACTTTGGTGGAATTCCCGCAGGTAAATCAGTGAAGAAAAAGCGTGTTAAACCAATAGTTATTGAAAAAGAAAGAGTAAAAAGTGTTCAGGATGCAAACGCTCCTGTGCCTTTGATGTATATTACCTATCCAACGGTGCCAGCTTATCATGAAGATGAAGCAGCTCTTGATTTACTTGCCTATTTAATGGGTGGAACCAAGTCCTCAGTAATTTACAAGCGATTTTTGGACGCTGAAAAAGCACTTCAATTGAATGTGAGTAATAATCCATTGAGTGTAATCAACCACGAGTTAGCCGGTGAATTTAGTTTCACTTTGGTGGGTTATCCTTGGTCTGATATGTTCAAAATGAAGGATGAACTCATGAAAGTGGTTGATTCTTTTGAATTTAACAACTTCAGCAACGAAGATTTAAGTCGTGCAAAGCAAAATCTCTTGTCTTCTTTTTCTGGGGGATTTGAAAGCGTTGAGAGAAAGGCAAATTTCTTAAGTACCGTATGGTATCTTGATATTAAAAACGATTCTGGGGCTTTATATTCGATTGCAGACGAAGCAAACAGATATCAAAAGATTACCCGTGAAGATATTTTAAGAGTGTATAAAAAATACCTTAAAGGCAAATTTAATTCGGTGATTGATATTCAGCCACTAAGAGTCGCTGAAGGTGAAAAAGCACCCAAGTATGAAAGTGTTAATCCCAACGCCAATTACAAAAGCGTTGCGTTAGATTTAGAATATCAAAATCTTCAACTTAGAGTGGTGAAAGATAATTTTGATCGTAGCATCAGGCCCACACCCGCTCCAATCAAGCCAGTTACAGTTCCTAAAATCAACAGATCGGAATTGTCAAACGGCGTCAAAGTATATTCTTCAAATTTCGATGAAACGTCTAGAGTTTATGTGACTTTTGGTATTGAAGGCGGTGAATTACTTGAAAATGGAAAAGATGTTCCTTGGGGAGTTGCAAGTTTGACTGCTCAAATTTTAGGAGAGGGAACCAAAAATAAAACCCCTGAGCAATTAGAAAATGCACTTGAAAAATTGGGTGCCAGCATTGGTTTCTCAAACAGTTCTACTGGATTCTCACTTTATTTGGAATGCGAAAAATCAAATTTAGATCAAGCGGTTAAATTAATGGAAGAAATGATGTTTGAGCCCCGTTGGGATGAAGCAGAATTCAAAAAAATCAGAAAACGTGCGGTTGAAGGTGCCAAAAGCAATCTGTCTTCCAGATCTTCAGGTATGTCTAATGCTTGGGCCCGTTTGAATTACGGAGAAAGTGCATTTGGACACTATACTTCCGCAGATGAATTGTCTAAAGTAAATATTGCGGATTGTAAGAAATACTATGAAAGTTATTTCAATTCCAACAATTCAAGATTGGTTGTGGTTGGACCAATAACTTCCGAAGAAGTGTCTCAAAAATTAAATTTCTTCAGCAAATTGCCAAAAGCAAATATCCAAGTTGTTCCTCCGGTGATGCCACAAGAATTCGCAACTTCACAAGTTTTCGGTGTTCAATATACTGATGCTGAGCAAAGCGATATCATGATGGGCTTTAAATCACTTCCTTATGATTATAAAGGCGATTTCTTCAAAAACGGTATCATGAACTTTGCCTTGGCTGGTAACTTTAATAGCCGCATGAATTTAAAGATAAGAGAGGAAAAAGGCTGGACCTATGGTATTAGAGGAGGATTCAGTCCATCATTTAAAAATATGCCTGGATATTATGTAATTTCTGCTGGCGTGAAAGCTGAAACCACAGACAGTGCCATCAATGAGATCATCTGGATGGTGAATAAATACAAAGAAGAGGGAATGAGCAACGAAGAGTTTGAATTCACCAAATCAGCCTTGATCGCTTCTCAGGCTCTTGATTATGAAACCTTAGGTCAAAAGGCAGGTTTCATAGCTCAAATGGCATCTAGAAATCTTCCTGATAACTACGCTGATGAGCAACTTGCTGTGCTTCAATCGTTATCTAAAGACGAACTAAATGCGTTGGCTAAGAAATATTTGGATACAGATAAAATGGTGATTGTTGTTGCCGGTGATATGGTTTTATTGAAAGATCGTTTAGATCAATTGGGACTTGGTAAGACCCAGTTATTAAACAAAGATGGTTCAGGCAAAATAAAGTATTATAAAGCAGGTTCTTCTAAACACATTAAGAATTATCGCTAAAATTCGATAAACTAAATCTATAAAAGGCCTAACTGATTTAAAAGTTAGGCCTTTTTTTATGTTTAAATCTTGAGTGAAATTGTCTAAAAATTGTGGGGAACAATCCATCAAAATATCGTCAAAAACAACGATCTGAACGTATATTGCAGGTAATTGATTTTGAATATGGAAGAGAACAATATAAAGCCCGAAGAATTCAACGAAAGAATCATTCCCATTAACATCGAAGACGAAATGAAGACCGCTTACATCGATTATTCGATGTCGGTTATTGTATCTCGTGCACTTCCAGATGTGAGAGATGGTTTGAAGCCTGTACACCGTCGTGTACTCTATGGAATGGTTGATTTAGGTTTGGCATCCAATAGACCTTATAAGAAGTCAGCACGTATTGTGGGTGAAGTATTAGGTAAGTATCACCCACACGGTGATTCTTCTGTATACGATACCATGGTGCGTATGGCTCAAAGCTGGAGTTTGAGATATCCCTTTGTTGACGGACAAGGAAACTTCGGATCAATAGATGGTGATCCACCGGCAGCAATGCGTTACACTGAGGCGAGAATGAGAAAAATTGCCGAGGAAATGATGACGGACATAGACAAAGAAACGGTTGATTTTAGACCCAACTTTGACGAAAGTCTTTCAGAACCTACAGTACTTCCTGCAAAAATTCCTAATCTTTTGGTAAATGGTGCTTCGGGTATTGCTGTAGGTATGGCTACCAACATGGCTCCGCACAATTTGACGGAAGTTTGTGAAGGTATCATCATGTACATCGATAATAACGACGTTACCATCGCTGAATTAATGGAAGTCGTAAAAGGACCTGATTTTCCAACGGGTTCTACCATTTACGGAGTTGAAGGTATCAAAGATGCCTTTGAAACCGGCCGTGGAAGAATTGTAATGCGTGGAAAAGCCGAATTTGAAACTTCCAAAACCGGCAAGGAAATGATTGTGGTAACTGAAGTTCCGTATCAGGTTTCCCCTCCACAAATCATCGTGAAAGCGGTTGATTTAATTCATGAAAAAGCCATTGAAGGTATATCGGCAGTTCGCGATGAAAGTGGTAGGCAAGGAATGCGCATTGTTTTCGACTTAAAACGTGACGCTATACCGAATGTTATTTTAAATCAACTTTACAAATATACTCCGCTTCAAAGTAGTTTCTCGGTGAATAACATTGCATTGGTCAATGGAAAGCCCGAAATGCTTAATTTGAAGGACATGATTCGCCATTATGTGGCTCATAGACATCAAATTGTGGTTCGTAGAACCGAATATTTGTTGAACGAAGCTCGTAAGCGCATTCACATCTTAGAGGGACTTATCATTGCTTTAGATAATTTAGATGCAGTAATTGCCTTGATTAGAAATAGCAAGAACCCTGACGATGCTAAAAATGGCTTGATGGAACAGTTCGGTTTATCTGAAATTCAATCTAAAGCTATTTTGGATATGCGTTTGCAGCGTTTAACTGGACTTGAAATCGAGAAAATCCGCGAAGAGTATCAAGCAATCATGAAGGAAATTGCTTACTACGAGCAAATTTTAAGTGATAGAGATCTTAGAATGAGCATCATCAAAGATGAAACTCGTGAAGTTGCAGAGAAATTTGGTGATGAACGCAGAACCAAAATTGAATACAACGCCGAAGAAATAAATATTGAAGATTTAATTCCAAATGAAGAAGTGGTAATTACCATCTCCCATAAAGGTTATATCAAGAGAACTGCATTATCAGAATACAAAGAACAAAATAGAGGTGGACGAGGACTTCGTGGTGTTGCACATAGAGATGAAGATTTTGTAGAACACCTGTTTGTTGCAAGTACACATAACTATTTATTGTTATTTACTGAGCAGGGTAGATGTTTCTGGTTGAAAGTGTACGAAATACCTGAAGGAGCCAAAGCAACCAAAGGAAGGCCCATCCAAAATCTGATCAACATTCCGAGTGAAGATAAAATTAAAGCATACTTAAATGTTCAGAATCTAAAAGATCCTGAGTATTTAGAGAATAATTTTATCGTATTAGTCACTAAAAACGGTATTATCAAGAAAACTTCATTGGAAGCGTATAGCCGTCCACGTGCAAACGGTATAAATGCCATCACAGTCAGAGATGGAGATGAATTGCTTCAAGCGAAAATGACCGATGGAGTGAGTGAAATTATCATCGCTAAGAGAAAAGGAAAAGCCATTAGATTCAGCGAAACTAAAGTTCGTCCAATGGGAAGAACAGCTGCAGGTGTGAGAGGTGTTACCCTTGAAGATGATAGCGATGAAGTTATTGGCATGATTTGTGTAAATCCGAATAAAGGAGTATCGAATATTTTGGTGGTTAGCGAAAATGGATACGGAAAACGTTCTGATTTAGATGATTATCGTGTTACAGGTCGTGGTGGAAAAGGAGTTAAAACCATCAGTATCACTGAGAAAACCGGTGTACTTGTGGGAATCATGGATGTGAACGATGACGATGGACTGATGATCATCAACAGAAGCGGAATGACTATTCGTATGGCTATCGATAAACTTAGAGTTATTGGTAGGGCTGCTCAGGGTGTTAAGTTGATTAATATCAAAGGCAACGATAGTATAGCTAGTATCGCGAAAACACCAAGAGAAGAAGAGGAAGAAGAAATTGAACTAGATGCAGATGGTAATCCAATCATTTCATCGGAAATTTCTGAGGATTCTTCTGATTCTGTAACTCCGACTGAGGAATAATATTAAGTTAGTCATTTTATATACTTGTTATGAATTTAAATTTTTTAAAATCAGGACTTTTACTGGCATCTGTTTGCTTGAGCATGAGTGCAATCGCACAAAAAAGGTCTATTAACACGGCTGAATTTGCACTCGAAAGTGGAAATCCTGACGATTTAATCATTGCCATTGAAGAAATTGAGAAGGCTCGTCAAAACGAGAAAACCAACAATGCAGCCAGGATGTGGTTGATTCGTTCAAAGGTATATTCTACTGTCTACGATAAAAAAGGCAATGAAATGATCAAACCTCAAAGTAAAATGGCCGGACTGAAGTCTGCTGAATCTATTTTGAAGTTTTACGGTCAAACTTCTGATAAAAAGACTTCGGTTGATTTAGATGAGGCTACTTACCAAGTTGGTGCTGCTTTCGCTACTTCATTCAACGAATCAATGACATATTCTGAACAAATTGAAAAAGCAGGATCTACCGAGTTGAAAGGGTTGTTAAATGATACGATGGTTATATATTATCAATTTCTTCTTGATCTTTATTCAAGACTCGATACCGGTATGATCAACAATCTAAAAGGGCAGAAGGTAGAAAGAGACTTTTTTGTTGAGAGAATTGCTTTTTATGCTTTGACAAGTATTGAATGTTATAGAAAAATGATGCCAACTGCATCATTAGATTTACAACAAATGTATTTGAAATCAAACGAAAAAAATCGTAGAATAATTGATGAATTAATTTCCAAAGAACGCCCAACTCCTTTGATGATTGAAAGTTATTCAAAAGAATTAATGTCTGCCGGTGATACAGCTGGTGCTTACAGAGTCATTAAGAACGCGTTAGTGAAAACCAACTACGACAATGATATTTTTAATGTGTTGGTGAATTACTATCTGTCAATCAATAAAGAAGAAAAGTTGATGGAAGAAATTCAAGGTCAAATTCAAGAGAATCCCAACTCTCGTATTTATTGGATTAGAGGATACTTGAATGAAAAAACGCAAAAATACGATGAAGCAACTGCAGACTACAGAAAGTCACGTGAGTTAGATGAATTTAACTACGATGCGAATTGGAATTTGGGTGTTTGTTTAATGAAATATGAAACCCGTAAACTTCTCGAAGGAAAATCCCCAAGCGACCCAGCGGCAAAAGCAAAATTAGAGCAACAAAGATTAAAGCTATTTCAAGATGCTAAAGGTTTCTTAGAGTTTGCTTTAGAAAATCCTGATTATTCAAAAACTGAGTTAAAAGATATCTCAAAAGCACTAAGAACATGTTGCTTAGAATTAAATGACACCAAGTGTGCTGGTGATTACAGAGATAAAATTCGTGAGTTGGATGGATTTTCATTAAGTGTTGGTGATAAATTCATCTATCAAATTGATGGAAATTCCAATAATATGGAAATTAGTTACCAGAATAACCGAAACACAGTGTCGTCAATTTCCTTAAAGGCTGATGTCAAAAAAGGGATTACTGTTGATAAAGAGTTTCTAGCGGCAGGTTGGGTTAAGAATGGCTATGTTTGGCAAAAAGAATTTGAATATACCGATAAGTCTGACATGTTAAGTTTGAGTGTTCGTGTAAATGATGATAGCACAGTTAAAGGATTGATCTTAGTAAACGGAGTAATGGTTGCTGAGAAAGAGGTAGACGGTCCAGAGACAAGATTCTACATTCAGTTTTAACAATAGAATAGAAATAGCGGATTGCAAGGTCCGCTTTTTCTTCAAGTTTAATATTTAACATAATGTAAATTATCAAACTAAAGAAATATAAAAAAAAGGCCTGCTATTACAGGCCCTTTTTTGTTTATTTACTTACAGATATCGTTGAAGTTTCAATTAACATTCCCGATTCATCAAACAATCTAATTAAATATATTCCGGATGATAAATTTAAATTCAATCGACTCGATATTCCAGATTCCAACTCCCGACGAATAATCTGTTGGCCATTTGAATGCCAAATCTCAATATATCCATTGATTGAGGATTTGATATTGAAATTTCCATCGTTTGGATTTGGATAAAGTCTAATTAACTTATTTGCAAAACTATAATTGCTTACTGAATTCAATATTAATGCATTAGAACTGTCACTTAAACATCCTTGCCAACTCAAGCAAGCAAGATATCTACCTGTGTTTTTAGCGTGAAAAAAGTCACCAGTGCCAACTTTTACGCTATTTCTGAACCATTGAACTTGGCCATAACCAGGATAATTCAAGGGTCTTAGTGTATCAAAATCAATACCAATAACCAATGTCGGTACAGATAAGTTTACTGTAATCACGTTACTTTTTAGGTTGTTTGGATTACTGCACTGATAAGTTGTTGATACAATCACATGAAACTGATCTTTATCCCTAAGCGGTGGCATTACCTTATATGCGTTCTGATTTGCTCCATTAATGGCGGTATTGTTTTGATACCATTGATAATTCAAAACGATATTATTCATATCCAGATTGGAATAATCAGATAACATCAAAATACTATCAGACTTACAAGGTGAATTGTTGCTAGATATAATTTTTACATCCAAAGGAATTACTTTTCTAACAGTGATGTTTATTGATTCGGTGTCACTTCCTATTTCATTTTCAGTGTATAAGGTTAATTGATAGTTTCCAACAGACGGGAAATTAAATTTTGCCGTTGTGGATGTTGAGTCAGTTGAATTAGTAAAATTGGGTGTTCCACCAGAAAATCTCCACCTAGTTTTATTTGGCGTAAATTCAGATTGGTCAATAACAGTGATTGTCTCATTTTGACATACTACTTTATTAGAGATGCTAAATTTAGCGATGGGTTTGTTTGTTTTTATCCAAGCATCGCTTGTAAAGACTCCTCGCCCATGTGTTGCAACCATGATCATCCCATCAGATTGTCTGAAATACAATCCATCTATTCTTACCGCTCCCATGCCATCATTTTGCGCTACCCAATTTGGAGTTGAAGCTAAAATATCGCTGCAAGCATAAATCCCTAACTCTGTGCCAATGATAACCTCTCCGTTTTTGTATGGATTCGATAAAATACAATGGACTGGCATATTGGGTAAATTACCATCTATCGCTTTCCATGATGAACCACCGTTATAGGAGACATACACATTATTTATTCCATAATTACTTAGGCACACAAATAAGGTATCGACATTTTCGTTGTGGCCGTGAAGCCAAGAGATATTTCCAGAATTAATTCCGTAAGAAATGGAAGTAAAAGAAGGTGTTCCACTATGAGCATTATCAGCATATAAAAGCGCCCCAGATCCTGTACCGACGAATAATCTACATTTACTATCGCTCTTTTTCTGTATGGCTTGTAAAAAACTAGCTTTACCTAATGAAGAATTTCCAAATGAAATGGTAGATGCGCTATTATAATCATTAAAAATACTATTTCTGAAAAGAAAGCCATCGTTTTCAGCTGTAAACAAGTAATCATTCACATAATCTAAGGTTGCCGCATTGATGAAATTACCGGTATTGTTGCTATTCAATATTTGCTCAAACGATTGCCAGCCATCAGTGGTTCCATAAAATTGGTTATATACGTAAGATACTACCATTTTCTGGTCTGATTTCTTGGATATGAAATTTAAACCACCATCCCCTCCCCAGAGATTCTTTTCATCGTTCAATCCCGATACATCAAAGTATACCGTGCCATTGTCTTGTGCTCCAGCCAGCATGAGATTTGAACCTTTGGTGTTAGACATAGATCCTCCGTAGAATTGAGTTACCAAATACCCATTATTGCGTTCGACAAATGCTGTACTGCTGTTCTGAGGGTTGTTTTGGATGTTTGCAGCATAAAATACACCCCCATCTCCACCAATTAAAACCCTTTTACCGTCAGAGTGATATACAATCTGATGTTGGTCTGCGTGAACATAGGAGCAGCTAAGTGTATTTTGATTTGCATTGTTACTCCATTTTGAAATTTGAGTCCAGTTGCTACCGGCGTTGGTTGATCTGAATAAATTGATTCCGCCAATAATGACTTCTGATGCTTTCTTTGGATTCACAGCCATAATCAAATCATACCAAGCTTGACCACGCGTGAAATCTGTTGAAGGAATTCCTTGGTCAGCATCTGTTGGTTCAGTTACAGTGCTCCAATTTGAACCTTGATTGAATGAACGAGCAATTGACTCAACTTTCCCACCCGACTCAAACAGGGCATAAACGGTATCTTTTGAAGATGGTGAACAAGCGACTTCTACCCTGCCAGATAATGAATTGTTCTCGGTGTATGCAACCGTAAATGAAGTACCATCATCGCTGAATAAAACACGTCCACCTCCTTTATCTGTAGCAGTTGATCCGGAATTTCTTCTGGTGCCAAGCCAAATTCTATTATCGGCACCAATTTCTAGGTCGGCGATACAATATTTTAACGAAGTGCTTGGAATATTTGACATTACATTGGTAAAAGAACTACCGCCGTTGGTGCTTCGCATCAAACCAATATTACTAACACTTCCGTTCCATTGTCCGGCATAAAAATTAATATCTGTTGCAGCATACAAAACGCTTGATCCGTTTTCATTGCGAACTATAATATCGTTTACGTAGAAATAATTTGAAGTATTGCTTAAATGGTTCCAAGTTGCACCGCCATCGGTTGATTTAAAAATTCCATATCCTCTAGAGGTACTGCTTGTACTGCCGAAACCTTCTCCGGTTCCTACGTAGATGGTTTTTGAGTCATTCGGGTCAAAGGCAATACACGAAACCGTGATATTGGCCCATATTCCAGAAACATTTGTCCATGTACTGTTGGTACTTGTTATATCATTGTTATACCAAAGGCCCCCAGTTACACCACCCGCCCACACTTTTTTACCAGTGTTGTCGTTTGGGTCAAATGTTAAAGCCCTAGTTCTGCCTCCAACATTGTTAGGTCCTCGAGAAACCCAAGGTGATGAAGAACTACCTGGGTTGGCTCTAAGACCAAAACTCTTCTGGTTTAACCTTTTTAATGTCTCGAAAAGAACTTCGGGTGTAGGTCTACCCAAGGAAGGATCCATGGTTTCGATATAATCTTGTTTCCAAAATTCTAAGGGAGTTTCAGGAGTAATATTTTGAACCTTTGAAACTGACTTATTTAAAGATTTTGCAGTCTTTTTTACAACTTTATTGTATTTTTTAATTTGCTTAAATTCAATTGATTGAGATTGACTAATTAAAGTACTAGTTGATGCAATTGATAAAATAGATAATAAGAGTTTAATATTCATGAGAAATTTGATAATTGGTTATTCAACCCAGCTTTTCCAATAGTTAGGATCTTCCAAATTCAAAGCTTCTTGAGTTATTTGGAGTGGATAGAAAGGATCAATCATAACAGCTAGTTCTTTCGTTTCTTTGGCACCAATGCTCTTTTCAACTGTTCCTGGATGAGGTCCGTGAGGAATACCTTTAGGATGCAAGGTGATCATTCCACGTTCTACATGTTTTCTGCTCATAAAATCGCCATCAACATAGTATAGAATTTCATCGCTGTCTACGTTTGAGTGATTGTATGGCGCTGGTATGGATTGAGGATGATAATCATACATTCTAGGAACAAAGCTGCATATCACAAAATTTCTTCCCTCGAAAGTCTGGTGTATTGGCGGTGGCATGTGCAATCTTCCGGTGATGGGCTCAAAATCGTGAATGCTGAATCCATATGGATAGCAATATCCGTCCCAACCTACAGCATCGAACGGGTGAGTTGCATAGGTATATGGATATAAAAGGTTTTGTTTTTTAATAAAGACCTTGAAATCACCTTTTTCATCATGTGTAATCAAGTTTTCTGGAAGTTTAATATCTCGTTCACAATAAGGTGAATGTTCCAAAAGTTGACCAAATGAATTTTGATATCTTTTCGGGGGATATATCGGCGTTGGTGACTCAATTACCAACAATCTGTTGTTTTCATCGTTGAATTCCAATTGATATATAGTACCTCTAGGAATCACTAGGTAATCTCCATATTCGAAGCGTATCTGTCCATAGATCGTTTTCAAAGTTCCGCTTCCTTCGTGAACAAATAAAACTTCATCTGAATCGGCATTTTTGAAGAAGTAATCTGTCATGCTTTGCTTAGGTGCAGCAACAGATATGGTAATATCGGTATTTAACAATAAAGCGACTCTGCTTTTCAAATAGTCATTGGTTGGCGGTGTTTTAAATGTAATAAAACTGCGGTTGCGCATGTTTTTTGATTGTGCAACTTTAGGCTCTACATTGATTGGCTCACCAATATCTTTCACCAGTGTAGGTGGATGTGAATGGTATACCAACGAGTACATGGAGTTAAATCCTTCTGTACTAATAAGTTCTTCAGCGTAAAGGGTTCCGTCAGATTTTCGGAATTGCGTGTGTCTTTTACGCGGTACTTGACCAAGCTTGTAATAAAACGCCATAATTATAAAATTCCAACGAATATAATGAAGAATTCATGGAGGTTTATCCACCGATTGTCATCAAATTTCCCTAATTTCGGTAGGTTGATTGTTTATCATTGAAACATCAGCCAATTAATTTTACGGAGAAGATATGAAAAGGAAAGAATTTTTAAAAAACACTGGAATTTTTATTGGTGGTAGCCTTACTATTCCCCCATTATTAGCTTCAGATAAACGTGATCAGCAAATTTCTGAATACGTAATTCTTATAAATTTGGGCGGTGGCATTAGAAAACAAGATGTTTTGGGCTATGATAATATCAATAAAATCAATGATTTATATAGTTCAGAAACCATTATACCCTCTTTTTTTGGAGGAGAATTCCCTCAAAGATTCCGGAAAATAGGTTCTCAAAACATTGAAATTCCAACAGATAAGAAATTAATCAATCAAGGTATTTTATTCTCAGAAGTTGAAACCTTGAGTAATGATCACGAATCATGTTTCAAATCATTAGTTACTGCTAATGAGTCTATTAATGGTAAAATCTACAAACACTCGGTCTTTTCTTTCTTGTCAAAATACAAAGGGTTTAACAAAAATCAATTGTGGCAAATTGGAGGGATTCCGTTAGCGAAAAGTGAAAATCATAATTATTTAAAATCAGGTGCTTCAGATATTGAAACTTTAAGTAGTGCTTTGACAGTTATACAAAATTATCAACCTAAATTCATCAATATTAATTTAAATGATGCCGATGCTTGCCATTCAAGTTATACCTGGTATTTAAAATCTATTGTCAATTCTACAGATTCGGTATATCAATTCTGGAATAACCTTCAAAAAAGCAACTCTAAAATGTCAGGTAAAACTACTCTGATTATCATACCTGAGATTGGTCGCAATTTAGAGCCTAATTCAATTGTAGACGAGAATGGATTTTATTCCTATGACCACAACGATGAAAATAGTCGTAAAACTTGGAGTCTGATTGTTGGTGCTGGTGTTTCTCAATCAAATCAAAATCAAATAATTTCAGATACGAGAAAATCACATCAAATACTCCCCACCATAACCCATTTATTTGGTATTAGTGATAAAATTCAACGTCGATATAATCTAATCAACGGTTTTAAGAGTTTATTGGGTTAAAATCATCATTTGCAACGAAATTTGTCATTGTGATTTCAAGTCATTGGACCTATTATTACTGGTCAGAGCGATTCGCATCTGAAATACTGGGCACGTATTTGCAAAATGCAATCAGCTTTAGTAAAGACTCATTGTTAGTGCAGTTTGCAGGTAAAAATTCCCAAAAAGTATACGAATTCAAGTTCATTGATGGTGAATTAGTAATAACCGAAGGCAACGAGATTAAAAATTCTTCTAAAGTAAAGCAAAATGCTATTGTACAATTCAAGGAATTGGTCAATCAAAGTGTTGTAAATATTGAATGGGTATTATTTGATAGGCAAATTACGATTGAATTTTCAAATCACTACAAACTACTTATAAAAGGATTTGGGCGCTATTCAAATATCCTGTTATATTCCCCTGGTCAAGATTTACCCGATTCAATTTTTCGTTTGAATTTGAAAAATGATTGGGAATTCAAACTTCAAAATAACACTTCCTTTGTTTTCGGAAATTCAATCCGTGAATTGACGGATTATAATCAATGTTATACTGAACAAGATTTTAAAAATAGATTCAAGTCTCTGAATATTAATGAAATAAATTTGTTATTTGATTTAGGCTTTTTTGAGGGAGACTTAAATTCACAATCAACAATTCTCAGAAATATTGATTTTTTCCATCTAGGTGAATTGACATCATTTGATGGTAATCTTCAGCTTTCAAAAGGTTCTTCTAGCTTTCAAGAATGGGGAAGATTTTTAGATGACTTTTTTAAAGCACACAGTAAGAAGTACTTTTTCAATAGAAAGAAATTGGATATTACAGGAAGACTTGAAAAAGAAATGAAGCTTCACCGTGCACAAATAAAGAATTTAGAAGCACGAATTTCTGAAATTTCGACTCGTAGAAGCTTTAGAGAATTGGGAGATTTGCTACTTACCAACGCACACAGTATAAAAAAAGGCACCAGTGAGGCTTTGGTTTCTGATTATTATACGGGACACAGAGTTAGGGTGAAATTAAATCCGGATTTATCAGCTGCTGAAAATGCCGAAAAGTACTATCGTAAAGCCAAAAATGAGTCGATGGAGCTTTCAAAATTCACAGAGAATTTGAATTATAACGTACTAGAACTTTCCTTTAAAGAGAAAGCCTTAAAAATGGTTGGAGGCGCTGAAAATTCTAAAGATCTGAGTTCAGTTGAAATGAGTTTGAGAAATAATCCTCAGAAAGAAAACAAAACCAAGGTATTCCCTTATAAGTTATATGAATTTCAAGGATTTGAAGTTTGGGTGGGTAAAAACGCTAAAAGCAACGATGAATTATTGAGGTTGAGTAAGAAAAACGATTTGTGGTTGCATGCGATGGGTGTATTTGGTTCACACGTGATTATAAGAAAGAAGTTGAGAGAATACCCCAAAGAGGCTATTCAATTTGCAGCAGAATTAGCGGCGTTTCATTCAAAAGGCAAGCACCAAGGCTTACAAACAGTCATGATTGCGGAAAGAAAGTTTGTCAGTAAGCAAAAAGGAGCGGCAGCAGGAATGGTAAATGTATTGCAATTTCAAACAATTGATGTTGAACCTAAAAATCACGGATAAATTTTTTCAACTACAAAGATTTGATAATGAATAATTAAGGATTTTTACTAGAAATAATTGAATGTTTTTTTCAAATATGATTTGTGTTTTAAGAAAACGTTTCTATATTTGCACTCCCATTCGGGACAACAGAAAAGCAAAAAGGGGGCTTAGCTCAGCTGGTTCAGAGCATCTGCCTTACAAGCAGAGGGTCACTGGTTCGAATCCAGTAGCCCCCACCAAAAAAGAGCCTCGCGAAAGCGGGGCTTTTCTTTTTAAAGGCATTTCAATCTTAAATAATTTTGATTTCTCGCTTTTAAGGGTCATTTCCCTAAATTTGTAGTCATGAGAAACGAATCAAAACATTTCCTGCATACTTATTTAGACAATGTCTCTCCTACTGGATTTGAATACAGCGGACAAAAAATCTGGTTAGATTACCTAAAACCATACGTTGATGAGCATTTTGTTGATGTTTATGGGACTGCTGTGGGTATTATCAATCCAGGAAAAGAATTCAAAGTTGTTTTAGAAGCGCATGCTGATGAAATTAGTTGGTTTGTCAACCATATCACCGATGATGGATATATTTATGTAATTCGCAACGGAGGTAGTGATTTTCAAATCGCTCCAAGTATGCGTTGTAATATTTATTGCGAGAATGGTGCTGTGGTTAAAGGTATTTTTGGATGGCCAGCAATTCATGTCAGACCTGATAAGAATCCTGAAACCAAACAAGATACCATCTTTATTGATGTAGGATGCAAAAACAAGGAGGAAGTAATTGCCTTGGGTATTCATATTGGAGCAGTTGCTGTATTCGAAGCCGGATCTGAATGGTTGAATAATCAATTTTTAATTGGAAGAGCATTGGATAATCGAATTGGAGGATTTATGATTGCAGAAGTTGCTAGAACGATTAAAGAGAATAATATAGAACTTCCTTTTTCTTTATATATTGTAAACTCTGTTCAGGAAGAAATTGGATTACGTGGAGCTGAAATGATATCAAGAAGAATTAATCCAGATGTTGCTATAATTACCGATGTAACTCATGATACTCATTCTCCTCTTTATGATAAAAAGAAACAGGGAGATTGTAAATGTGGAAGAGGTCCAGTAGTCACCTACGGTCCTGCAGTGCAGAATAACTTACTTCAATTTATCATTCAAGTAGCAAAAGATAACACCATTGATTTCCAAAGAAATGCAGTGAGTAGATCAACGGGCACAGATACTGATAGTTTTGCTTATTCGTCTACTGGAGTTGCTTCAGCTCTGATTTCGTTACCCTTGAAATATATGCATACTACTGTGGAAATGGTTCATCACGATGACATTCAAGGATGCATTGATTTGATGTATTATTCAGTGAAGGCTTTGAAAGCAGGTCAGCAATTTAATTATCTGTAACTATGTATCAACCGGAAATACCAAAAGCTCCATTAGGATTTAAAATATTGGTATTTCCATGGTTGTTTTTATTATCAAAGCTCCCATTTTGGATATTGTACCGAATTTCGGACTTGGTGTTTATTATCCTATTTCATATTACCAAATACCGAAGAAAAGTTGTTTTGGAGAATTTACGAAATTCATTCCCTCAAAGGGAAGAAAAATTCATTCAGTCGGTAGAACGAAAATTTTACAAGCATCTTTCTGATCTTTTTGTTGAAACGATAAAGGGTTATTCTATTACGGAAAAGCAAATGAAGAAAAGAATGATAAATGAAGATCAAGAAGTTTATTTAAACTATTATCGGAAAAATCAGAGTTTTATAGTGGTAATGAGTCATTGTGGTAATTGGGAATGGATATGTCTTATGTCGCAATTAACCTGCAAACAACAAGTATTCTGTACATATAAAACTTTAAGTTCTGATGGATTCAACTGGTTTATGTACCGAATTCGTTCAAAGTTTGGTGCCAAGCCCGTCAGTATGACCGAAACTTTGAGAGCTTTTGCGAATAATAAAGATTCGGTTACTGTAACTGCTTTAATTGGCGACCAAAATCCTTCTGGCGTCAATCAAGTCTATTGGGCTGATTCATTTTTAAACCAAGAAACGGCCTTTTTAACTGGACCAGCTAAAATTTCCAAGAAGTTCAATTTGCCCATTGTTTATTTGGATAGTCGAAAACTTTCTCGAGGACATTACACGGCAAGATCACTTACCATTATTGATAATCCATCAGAATTGACGGAAGTTCAAATCAGTGAGAGAATTTCAAATCATATTCAAAATGAGATTCTAAATCAGCCTGAAATTTGGCTTTGGAGTCATAGACGGTGGAAACATAAAAGAATGGCAAAATAATTACCGTAGAATTCTTGGTTTTTATTAAATTTGCAATTAACGATAAATAATGAAAAAGACAGACTCTTTCGCAGAATCAACTGAAAAGTTAGCCAGTTTATCAAAAGCTATTGGTCATCCTGCTCGAATTCAGATTTTATTGTTTCTGATGGAATCTGGCCCTTCTACGTGCCAAGATGTAGTAGATAAACTTCCGTACTCTCAAAGCACTGTATCAGGTCATTTACAAAAGCTCAAAGAAGATGGTTATATTAACCTTAAGTATCAAAAAACGTCTTCAATTTACACGATACAAAAAGATACCTTATTTGAATTGAATAAATTAATTCAGACAGTATTTAAGTTGTTGCCCGATAAGCCTCAATTATCTTTATTTTAATTCTTATTTATAAGTTTCAACTATTAAACCTGTTAATAGTTTGGGCTCAATAAAAGTAGATTTGGGGGGCATAATTGACCCTTCATCAGCTACTGCCCTAATTTCAGCCATTGTATTTGAATGAAATAAGAAACCAATTTCGTGTTCGTTCAAATAGTCCATCATTTTTTTAATGGACATATCCCCTCTTTGAAATCGAATATTCACATCATTTGCCGTATTGGTGATATTGAAAGCAGGACCAAAAATCAGACTCTCCGTAATTGCCACATCCAACTGATCAACTGCTTTTGTAGATTCTGGTTCAGGTAAATCGAAAATGAATGCTTGTTCCTTAGAGAAACAGCAAGCCTTCCGAAATGATACCACGCGATAATCAGATTTTTCATCTAAATCCAATTTAGTACAATGAAAACCTTGACTTTTCAAGAAGGACTGAAATTGATCATGTTTAACTTCGGTTTTTACAATTCTATAGAATGGTTTGATGAGTAAATCATCTTCATTCATAATCAAAGCCATGAATCCTTTTCCGGAATTATGTCCAAACTGGTCAATTAGAAATCTTGAAGAACCTGCTACCCGGTGATGTCCATCGGCAATATATAATGAATCAACATTTTGGAATTCACTTAGTACGGACTTTTGCAATAATTCGTCTTGGATGACCCAAACTTTATGTAAATTGTCCATCTCATCTGTTACACTCAAATAAGGTGTAGACAGAATTACAACCTTCGCTAATTCATTTAATTTCTGTGGCAATACCTGTGAAAGCAACACAGGTTCAGCCATAGAATTTAAAACTTGAATATGTTTAACCAATCTATCTTCTTTAGCCCGAATGGTATTTTCATGCCGTTTGACCTTTCCCTCTAAATAATCATCGCCATCTACACCAATGATCCATCCACCGAGGTTGGTGCCTGAATGATGAGTTTGTTGATAATAGTAAATAGAATTGCTAAATTCATTCAAATAACCAGAAGATTTTAAATGATTAAAATGTTGAACACTTGAATTGTAGAAGTCGTCAGACCCTGCAATTAAATCTTTATCAATGAATTGAGGTTTTACTACACGCAGATAACTCAATTCAGACCTATTAGCTTTTTCAATTAATTCGTGCTCGGGTAACTTCCCAGATCCTAAACTTACAATATCAGAAATCACTTCCTGTTTTGGAAGTAAAGTATTTATGGGAAAAACCTTCATTTAAAAATCTACTTTAAGTGTTGAACTATTTTCTCCGCCAATTCTATACCAACACGCATCTGAGCTTCGGAAGTACTTGCACCTATATGAGGACTCAAAGAAGCATTATTAAGAGATAAAATTGTATCATTTGTAGGAGGTTCGTTTTCAAATACATCCACTCCAGCAAAAGAAATTTTACCTTCATTCATGGCACGCGCGAGGGCAATTTCATTGACAACTCCTCCCCTTGCACAATTGATTAAAACGGCGCCCTGCTTCATTTTACTGATTTCAGTTTCACCAATAGATTCTGCACTACCTGGAGTATGTACGGTTAAAATATCACTTTGACTTAAAACAGTATCTAAGTCCTGTCCTTTCAAGGTAATTTGGAAGTTTTTCACTTGATATTCAGGATGTAAATTAACCACAATATCAAATGATCTGCCCTTGTAATCATAAACCAGAACCTTCATTCCAAGGCCAATAGCCATTTTTGCGACTTCTTGCCCAATTCTTCCAAATCCAATGATACCTATGCTTTTGCCGGTTAATTCAAATCCGTCGGAAGCTATCTTTTTGAGGGATTTAAATTCTTCTTTACCGAATTCAGGCATTCTTCTATTGCTAAGATGTAAAAATCTTGAAACTGAAAATGCATGTGCAAAAACCAATTCGGCAACACTTCTAGAAGATGCATTTGGGGTATTCAATACTGGGATACCTGCTAAACCTGCTGATTTAAGATCAATGTTATCTAATCCGACTCCTGCTCTGGCAATAACTTTTAGATTACTCCCTGCTTTAATGACTTCGGCAGTAACTTTCGTTGCACTTCTTACAATTAAAACATCGTAATTACTTATTTTATCGCAAAGTTCCGATTGTGGTATTGATTGAGTATCAACCTCAAATCCTGCATTTTCAAGAATGGATTTTCCAGCAGCGTCTATACCGTCATTCGCTAAAATTCTCATCATTACTTGTTGAAATTATTCATTACATCTACCAAAGCTTGAACACTTTCTACGGGTAAAGCATTGTATAAAGATGCTCTATAACCACCTACACTTCTATGTCCTTTGATACCTGAAATTCCGTTTTCTTTACAAGCATTTTCAAATTTTTCCTCTAATTCTATAAATTCAGGCTTAAATATGAAACACACATTCATTTTACTTCTACTTTTCACTTCTGCGGTTCCTTGAAAGTATTCACTATTGTCAATCGCAGAATACAACAAATCAGCTTTTTCAGTATTGCGTTTTTCCATACCTTGAACACCCCCCATTTGTTTAACCCATTCAAGATTGTATTTAGAAACTAAAATTGGGAAAACAGGAGGAGTATTATACATACTGCCATTTTTTGCATGTGTCTGATACTTAAGCATAGTGGGCACATGTCGATCTGACATTCTATCGTACATTGATTTTTTAATGATTACCAAAGTAACACCAGCAGGACCTAAATTCTTTTGTGCACCTGCGTAAATAAGATCAAATTTACTAACATCAACTGGACGAGAGAATATATCTGAACTCATATCACAAATTAAAGGAATATCCGAATTTGGAAATTCTTGGATTTGCGTTCCGTAAATGGTGTTGTTTGAAGTGCAATGGAAATAATCGTCAGTATTATTTATGGAATAATCTGTTGGAACAAAGTTGAAGTTATTTTTTTCGCTACTCGCTACAACATTTACATTTCCGAAATGAACAGCTTCTTCAATAGCTTTCGTTGCCCATGTACCCGTGTTTGTGTAAGAGGCAGAAGATTTTAGGAAGTTCATAGGAATTTGGAAAAATTGAGTTGAAGCACCACCTTGAAGAAAGAGAATATCATAATCTTCAGGAACGGATAAAATTTCACGAATTAAATTTCTTGATTCATCCATAACCGCTTCAAATTGCTGGCTGCGATGGGATATTTCCAAAATGTTTAATCCAGTGTTTGCGAAATTTACTAGATCTTCTCTGCTTTTTTCAATGGCATATTGCGATAAAATTGAGGGGCCTGCAGAAAAATTGTGAATCTTTTTGGTGTTGCTCATAAACTACTACAATTTTACGTGTATAATTGCGTGATTACAAGAAAATGCAGTGTTTGTTTCGGATATTTTCAATGATAGTTTTGCTATTTAATTGTTCTTCAGGCTTTTCCCAATACGAAGGTTTAGATAGCAATCGAAGGCAAATCAAAGAAATCAAAAAGGAAAATGAAGTGCCTTTTGCAGATGAGATAGTAGCTTACAGGTATAAAGATCTTCAATATAACGGTGCAGATGTAACCGCTTATGGATATGGTGGAGTTTATTCTCTTGAATTATCGCCTTATACTGGGTTGCATTTTAACAATAAAATTTTTGTAGCCGTTGGACTATCAGGTGGATTTTTTCAAAGCGATTTAAGGGGAATAGCCACTTTCAACGGTGCTGCCTTTGGATTTGTAAGAGTACCTATTAATTCTATTTTCTTACATGCAGAATATAGATATCAAAACTCCTTGGTTGAGATTGCTCCAAACAATAGAGAAACATTTGGAGCTGGAATTTTTGGGATTGGTTATGCTGATGGTTCAGAAATTAACTCCTACTTTTTAGTAGGTTTTGCAACCAATCCCAAATTTGCATATACCTCTTCTTTGGGAAGTATAATTTATCGGTTTGGTTTTCGGTTTTAGAAAATTCTCTCTGTGATTATTGGTAAAAGTCCCAATGTAATAATTAACAGCATTCCAGTTATCAAACAGATTTGAGTATACAGCCCGTCATTTGAAACTTGTTTAACATCAACTTCATTTGATTCTGCGAGAGCATATCTGAATGGTTTAAAGTAATAGGCAATACTGATTGCCGATCCCAATAAAGCCAAATAAACTGAATAATGGTTTTGTGAAAACGCTGCTGAAAATAATTGGTATTTTGCCACAAACCCAATGGTTGAAGGCACACCTGCAATAGAAAGTGTTCCAATGACTAATGCTGCAAGATCAATTTTGTTATTTCTAATGTTTTTGTACATTTCGAATGACTTTTCACCGTCAGCAGAGTACTTATCCATAAGATAAAATAATATGATGGTTCCTAAGCCATAACTCAATAAATAAGTTCCAAGTATCGAAAGATTCTCCTCCATTGGTATGATTAAAAACAGCAGTAAATAGCCTGCGTGAGAGATACTTGAGTAAGCGAGGGTTCTTTTCACGGTTTTTTGTACCAACGCAGCAATGTTTCCAGCCAACACGGTTAATATACTTAATGGCACAATCCACTGATTGACCCAAGTTTGCATGGGTGAAAATGTATATATTAACTGTGCAAATGCAACAAAACCTGCAACTTTTACAATAACTGCCATAAAAGTTGCTACACGATTTGGACTACCTTCGTATACATCTGGGCTCCAAAAATGAAAAGGAACAGCTGACACTTTAAATAACAAACCTACCGACATAAGAATAACTCCAGCCTTAAGAAGTACGGGGAATTCACCAAAATGTGCGGCAAATGAAAGTTTCATTTGAATTTCGGAAAGAACCAATGTTCCAGAACCTCCATAGGTATAAGCCGCTCCAAGTAGAAAGACAGCTGTTGAAAAAGCACCCATTAAAAAGTATTTCATAGCCGCTTCGTTCCCGTAAATATCCTCTTTTTCACTACCTGCCAATACGAAAAGTGGTATTGAAAGTACTTCCAATCCCAAGAAAAGCATAACAAGATGTTGAGACCCAACCATCATCATTGCGCCGGTTAATGCAAATGCAAACAATCCGAGAACGTCTGCACCCTTCTTTTGAGATGAAGGCAATAATGACAGAATTAAAAATCCAAAGAAAGAAAGAATAGAAACAATGCTTGATTTAAAAGCATTGAAACTCAACATATGTGAAGGTACCCATTTGAAAAGATTGGAAAAATCAATCCAACCTTGACTTTCAGCCCCAGACAATACAGCTGACAATAACATGAAAAATCTAAGAATCCAAAGACTCTTTGATTCGTCTTTATTTAATCCTAAGAAAAGTGTAACAACACCTCCTAAAAATACCAAGGCGATTCCAATCATGATAATACTCCTTTCGCGTTAGAAATTTCTAACATTAACTTTTCTACAGACAAGGTGAAGATTTCTAATATAACTTGTGGGAACAAACCGATAAACAACACAGAAAATGCGACAATTATTAAGGGCAAATAATCAACAAATGAAACTTCTGACATAGCAATTTCATTTGAACCCAATGCTGATTTTTGAAATATTCTTAACATGTAAACGGCACAAAGAATGATGGTTAATCCCGAGAGAACACCATGGATTGAACTGTATTTGAATACACTATTTAATAACATGAATTCACCTGGGAACCCGCTCGTTAACGGCGCTGCTGCCGTACCAATAACAATGATAAAAAACAACACCGTAAAGAACTTATACTTGGATGCTATCCCACCTAGTTCAGATAAATTTCGAGTATTTGTATTTTTTTGTATGATATCAATGATTAAGAACATTCCAACCACATTCAAGCCGTGAACCAACATCTGTAAAAGACCGCCATTGAAACCAGATGAGTTTAATGTAAAGAAACCTGCTGCAATTAGTCCTACGTGAGATAATGAGCTGTAGGCAGTTATCCGTTTCATATCATCTTGACGAATGGCGATTATTCCACCATAAATAATCCCAACAACAGCTAGAGACATTACTATTGGCTGATAAAAGTCAATACTTTCAGCTGCTAACGGCATATACCAACGGATTAATCCATATAATCCCATCTTCAGCATAATACCTGAAAGCAACATGCTTCCTTGAGCGGGTGCGTTAGTGTAAGTATCTGCTTGCCATAAATGGAATGGAAATATTGGGATTTTAACTGCAAAAGCTAATAATAAACCACCTCCAATGATCAGTGATTGTGTATGACTTAATTGCGTATTTAAAAGATCAGCGTATGCAAAACTTCCACCAGAAAGTGAAGCTAAATAGATCAACGAAGCCAACATGGCTAAAGAGCCAATAAAGGTGTAAATGAAGAATCTCATAGTAGTTACAAAATTGTCTTTCTCTGAGAATTGAAGCGTTATGAAGTAAATTGGAATCATGGCAAGTTCCCAAAAAAGATAGAATATTAAACCATCTTGTGCCATGAACACACCATTCAATCCTGCTTGCATTAAAAATGCCCAGGCAATGAGTTTTTGATTTTGATCTTTAACAGATAGGACAATAATGGGGAATAATAGCTGAGTTAAAAACAACATAAACCAGGTGATTTGATCAATAACCATGGTGAAACGAACTGATTCACCTAGCCAAGGTTGATCAAATACAACTAAACCATCAGGAAATGAACCCTGATTGTATTTTGTCAATAAAACCACCAAGCTAATAAGACTTAGACCAGATGCAATCCATCTAGATTTAATTGGTAAAAATGCCCAAACTAATGAAGCAATTATGGGTATAAGTATGAATTCCACTATGCAAAAATTAAATTAACACCCAACAATAATACAATGGCAATAACCATGTACAATAAATACATTTCAATGTTTCCATTTTGAACTTTTTTGTTCAATCTACCCACCAATTTCAAAATTGGGAATATTCCGAAAGTAAATGCTCTCAAAATCAGTCCATCAAATAAATCATGCAAAACACTAGAAGTTATTTCTAAGGGTCTAACAAATACTTTGTTGTAGAATTCATCTACATAAAATTTATTTTGTAAAACACCACCCAACCCAGTTGAATTTTCTGATGGTATAGAAGCCTTGGAAACAAAAATATTACGGGCGATTAAAAATCCGGATACAAATATCAATACTGCAATTCCAATCAAAACATATTCCGTACTATGTTCGATTTCGTGAATAGATTGGGGAATAATAAATAAGGGCTTCAACCAATTAAGCAAAAATCCGTCAGAATGTGTAATGTAAGCTGGTAAGTTTAAAGCGCCACCAACAATGCTCAAAAGGGCTAAAACCAGCAATGGTAAAGTCATATTCATTGGTGATTCATGAACTTTATCAAATGCATGATGGTGATTTCTATATTGACCGTGAAAAGTTAAGAAGTACAACCTAAACATGTATATCGTTGTTAATAGAGCTGAACCCGCCAATAGGACATAGGCCACTTTGTTGTGCAAAAATACAGCAGTCAGAATTTCGTCTTTCGAAAAGAATCCAGAAAGCATTGGAAAACCACTAATTGCCAATGTTCCAATCAAAAAAGTTAAATGCGTCAAAGGCATTTTTGATTTTAGTCCACCCATTTGTCTGATATCTTGTTCATGGTGCATACCGTGAATCACACTACCAGCACCTAAAAATAATAGGGCTTTAAAAAAGGCATGGGTAGTTACATGGAACAATGCTGTAGAATATGCACCCGCACCCAATGCAACAAACATAAAACCTAATTGACTCACTGTTGAATATGCCAGTACCTTTTTAATGTCATTTTGCTTCAAACCAATTAGTGCAGCCATAACAGCTGTTCCTAATCCAATCCATAGAATAATTTCATTGGTCAAAGGCGATAAAGCAAATAAAACTTGACAGCGAACAGTAAGGTAAATACCTGCGGTCACCATGGTTGCAGCATGAATTAATGCGGAAACAGGCGTTGGACCCGCCATAGCATCAGGCAACCAAGTAAATAGAGGGATTTGGGCACTTTTACCAGTTGCACCAACAAAAAGCAGCAAACTAATTGCCGTCAACATACTTGTGGATGTATTTCCGGAAGCAATTTGAGGAAACACCACGCTGTAATCTAGAGATCCAAATTGGGAAATAATTAAAAACATCCCCAAAAGCAAACCTAAATCACCTATTCTATTCATTATGAAGGCTTTACGTGCAGCTTTGCCGTAGTCTTCATTTTTGTACCAAAATCCGATCAATAAATAAGAACAAAGACCTACGCCTTCCCATCCAAAAAACATCATCAAGAAGTTAGAGCCCAAGACCAATAGTAACATGTTGAAAATAAAGAAATTCAAATAAGCAAAGAACTTATAGAATCCATCATCATCTTTCATGTAAGAGATAGAATATAAATGAATTAGTGTACCTATTCCTGTGATTATTAAGGTCATCCAAATAGACAGCCTGTCTAATTGAAATGCTACTTTTAATGATAATTGATCAATTTGTAAGAAGGTAAATAAATCTAAATTAATGGAATTATTTTCTGGTTGAGAAATGATATTCCAATTGAGAACGGCAATGATAAAAGCACCCAATACAGATGCTGTGCCAATGGCCCCTACAACCGATTTAGGTAATTTACTACCTAAAACACCGTTAATTAGGAAACCCAATAACGGAAGACCTAAAATAAATATAATTGGATTCATCAGTCTTTCAATTGATCTAAGAAACTAACATCGGTTTTGCGTGTATTACGATAAACCATTACAAGGATTGCCAATCCTACGGCGGCCTCAGCTGCTGCAACTACCATGATAAAAAAAACAAACATTTGTCCGTTTGCATTTGCATCTCCCATATATTCGGTGAATGCGGCTAATAGAAGATTTACAGAGTTCAACATCAACTCAATGCACATCAACAATACGATGGCATTTCTTCTGAACAAAACACCAAATAAGCCAATACTAAAAAGTACGGTACTTAAATAGATGTAATGGCTTATTTCAAGATTATGAAAAACGTTAAGCATTATTTTTATTATTCAAATCCACTAATTCTTCTGAATTTTTATCTCTTTTACCCAATAGAACTGCTCCTACCATTGCCGAAATAAACAAAATTCCAGATAATTCGAAAGGAACCAAGTATTCGGTCATTAAAACTCGACCAAGGTTTTTTACTAAACCAATGCCCTCGGAGGGCGCAGGCATGACTGCAATGCCTGATTTTTGAAATGCTGCCGTTAATGTAATTAAAACCATTCCAGCTGCAATACTTGCGGCTATACCCCATAGATTGCTTTTTACAGGCTCAGTTTCTTTACTTAAATTCAATAGCATCAATACAAAAAGGAATAAAACCATAATTGCTCCTGCATAGACCATTAAATTTACAATTGCTAAGAACTGAGCATTTAGTAATATATAATGTGCTGAAATACTAAAAAAGGTTAGTATTAAAGCCAAGACGCTGTGTACAGGGTTTTTACTTGTTACCACATACAAGGCACTCAAAATAGTTATGAATGAAAGTATGAGAAACGGAAGGGGTAAACTACTGATTGCTGACATTTTTACTTATTTTGATAATCCCAAACTTGTCTTTTTGATACATCTATTCGTTGATCAATTGGTTCAACGAGCTTATCTTTTCCAAAAATGAACTCATCTCTTCCGAAATGGGCATCAACTATTCTATCCGTTAAGAAAATAGCTTCTTTAGGACAAGCTTCTTCGCACAGACCACAGAAAATACATCTCAACATATTAATTTCATAAGTTGAAGCATATTTCTCTTCGCGATAAAGATTCTCCTCTCCTTTTGTTCTTTCAGAAGCAACCATTGTGATAGCTTCTGCTGGACAAGATACTGCGCAAAGTCCGCAAGCCGTGCACCGTTCCCTACCCTGATCATCTCTTTTTAGAACATGTTGCCCACGGTATATAGCTGACGTTGGCCTAGTTTCTTCGGGATATGAAACGGTATTTTTCTTTTTGAAGAAATGTTTTAAAGTGATCCACATACCTCCAAAAACAGCAGGCAGATAGATTTTCTCCGCAAAAGACATCTTTTTATTGGAGACAGATTGAGAACGATTGGTTAGTGACTGCATATTTGGGAAACGTTTTAATCTCTTAAGTGTTTTCCTTTAATTTTATATTTCTTACCAAGAGCTTTTGCTGTTTGAAGTTTCTTGCTGATTTTCTTCACACTATTTACTGGTATCATTTCAGTATATGTTCCGTCAGTTAGTTTGAATATAAACTGCGGATTTTCCAATTTTTTGTAGTTGATATACATTTTGTTGTCAACCATTTGGCTTTGTATAATAGTGATTGGGCTTTCTTGAACTATATAAACAGTTTCAATTTGCTTTGTTTTATCCTTTATTTCAACAACTTTACTAGCTCCAGCAGGAGCAGCCAATACAATTTTACCTTCTGGATCTTGGGAAGTTGGACAATTTAAGGTCACATCAAACTTAACAGCGTCTTTCTTTATAGTTCTCTTACGGATCTTTTTGTTGCGATCTTTAGAGTTATCCATGTTTCCCGTTTTCAAATTTTTAGCAAGAACCTTAACTCTTGATTTTCTGTATCCTTCGAAATCCATGGGGTCGATGGTTATTGTTACTGGGTGCTCTAAGCAACTATCTACAGCGAATTTAACATCAATGATGCCAACCCACTCCATTCCTTCTTTTTGCTTGTAAACCAAGGGTAAGTCAGATTGAATAATTCCCATGATATCTGATATTTTAGAAACTTTAATTCCTAAATCACCTGATCTACCTTTTGCTTTTGCTTGATCTTGCAATTTTTTCAAATCACATTTATTAATTGTCATTTGAAGTTGACCATTTATGGAAATGGTGGTGTCATCCATACATTGGTCAATTTTTTTAGGTTCTGGCTTGGGTTCTTCTTTTGGTTTTTCAATAATGGTGATTTCAACACGTCTATTTTGAGCGGCTTTTTCTTTATTGGTTTCACCAACTCGAGGTTTAGAGCGACCAAAATATTTTGGCATCATCCATTTTTCGTTGATACCTAATGAAATTAATGCATCGAATACTTCATCTACTCTATCACGAGAAAGTTCCATATTATAAACATCGTTACCAGTTGAATCTGTATGTCCTGTCAATACTAATCTATATTCTTTTATTCCTTTGAGCGTATTAATCAATGTTTCTAATTTCTTTTGCTCTTTCGTAGTGATTTCAGATTCATTGATATCAAAATAAATATTGACCGCTGGAGAAAGTTCTCTAGGCTCTTCAGGAATAACAGCTTTTTGAGGGTTGTTTTCAACCTTTGAAGATTGGGGTTTAGTTTGTGCGCTTAAAGTTAAACTTAGAGAAATCAAACTAGCGACAAAAAGGCCTTTCAGTTTCATAGCATTAATAATTGCTCGCGAAAATAAACGAAATCTTTTGCTCTTCACAACTAAGATTGAGCATTTATCAAGAATGTTTCAAGATTCTCAACACAACATCTACTATATTTGAAAATCATGATACGTTTTAACAGTATTCTTGGACTAATCGCAATGTCATTTTATAGCAGTGCTTTGTACTCTCAAGTAGCAAAAAGTCAAACCATTCCGGTTGAAGTTAAGGTTAATAATGAAGGACTTAATTTTAATTTTCCTTCAAGTTCACCCACTTCAACATACAATATTTTTTACCGCCCATTATTTAAGCAAGGTTCCACTTTTAATACACTTACAACTGGAATTGCTGGAAATTCGGTCTTATTTGAAGTTAAATCTTCAAATGATATTCATCAGATTACCAAAGAAAACAATCCTTATGAATATATTTTTACTAAAACTGAAAATAGTTCAACAACCGCCTTGGGTTATACAATTTCAGGTGTGAAATACAATCCTCCGGTAAATAGAAAACACGTAATTCTTTTAATTGATAGTAGTTATTTGACATTATTGAGTAAAGAATTGGATCAACTTGTGGAAGACTTATTTCTAATGGGTTGGCAAGTGAGTAAATTATATGCTGGTAGAAATGAGTCCGCAGAGACTGTGAAAGAACGATTAAAAAAGCATCATTACAGCCAAATTAAAACCCCAGAGACGTTATTTATCATTGGTCATGTACCAGTTCCTTATTCCGGTTACTTCTCATCAAATGGAACGAAATATCCACCAGATGGGCATGCTGAGGGTTCAGGGAATCACACTGGAGCATGGCCAGCTGATTGCTATTATGGTGATTTTGAAGGTATATGGACAGACAGAAATGTAACATGTACTACAGGGTCTCAAACCAGACATCACAACATACCTAAAGACGGAAAATTTGATCAGTCGGTTATTCCTAGCGATGTAGTACTTGAAATTGGTAGGGCTGATTTTTACGACATGTCAGCATTTTCAAATGATGATACTCTTTTGACAAGGCAATACTTAAACAGAATTCATGATTGGCGTATGGGAAAGGTCAAAATGACAAAAAGGGCTTTGATTGACAATAATTTCAGCGGTTTAAACTTGGCTTCCACTGGTTACCAAAATTTACCTTGTTTTGTGGGATTGGATAGCGTTTTTGATGATAGAGATTATTTTTATTCTCAAAAGCGCGGCTCATATCTTTGGAGTTATGGATGTGGGGCAGGTAGCTACACGAGTTGTAATGGAATTGGCTCCACAACTGACTTTGTAAAAGCAAAGGATAGTTTCCAAAATGCGTTTACCATTTTAGCAGGAAGTTACTTTGGTGATTTTGATGTTAAAAACAGTTTGTTGAAAGCGCCATTATTAGCGGGAAGTTTAAATTGTTTTTGGGGTGGAATTCCTAAGTGGTATGTTCACCATATGGCTTTGGGTTCAAATATTGGTTTTGGAGCCAAAATCACAATGAATAACACCACGGAATATTTCAATGGTCAGTTTAACGGTTCGGATAGAGGTGTTTTTATATCGTTAATGGGCGATCCTACAATTACATTGGCACCTCCACAGCCAATTTCAAATTTAACGGCCAGTTCTGTCAATGGAAAAGTTCAACTCAATTGGACCGCATCTTCAGACGCACATTTTTATGAAGTTTATTTATTGGATACATCTAACAAAACTGGACATATAAAGAATTTGAGAAAAAAGGACTTCACCAGTCAATCGCCCAATTTTTTAGATGATGAAAATTGGTCATCTGGAAATTATGAATATTTAGTTTGTGCAGTTAGATTAGACACTACAGGTGCTGGAACTTATTACAACCGAAGTAAATTTACGGCTGTCAAAGTAGATCACATTAATAGAAATATATCAATATCGGATAATTCTTGGAATATTTATCCGAATCCATCTACTGGAGTTGTTTATCTTGAAGGGTTTGCCGCTGAAAGTTATTCAATATACAATACTCAGGGCCAGTTGGTTGAACGAGAAAAAATCAATCACTCTAATGGCATCATTGAATTGAATTTGGAAGGATTGGGTTCAGGATTATACTACATAAATGTGTCTAATCAAACCCAATCATCAACTAAACCTTTGATAATTGAGTAATTAATTAGCCCATTCAATCAAAAATGTGAGGAAATGTGGTGTTAAAAATTCAAACTTTGGTTAATTTCGCGCCCTTAATTTAGAAAAGAACAACAAAATACTATGAATAACAATGTAGTTTATTTAATCCCAGCTTTAGGTGCTGTTGGCCTTGTGGTCATGGCTATCAAGAGTGCTTGGGTGTCAAAACAAGACGCAGGAGATGAAAAGATGCAGAATCTTGCGGGAAAAATTGCTGCCGGTGCAATGGCGTTTTTAAAAGCTGAATGGAAAGTATTGAGTTACTTCGCCATCATTGCAGCTGCATTATTAGCCTACAGCGGAACTATCCACGAAGTTAATGGAAGAGAAATCCATTCACATTGGATCATCGCAGTAGCATTTTTAATTGGAGCTTTTTTCTCTGCTCTAGCAGGTTATTTCGGAATGAGAATTGCTACTAAGGCAAACGTTAGAACCACTCAAGCAGCTAAAACAAGTTTAGCACAAGCTTTGAAAGTAAGTTTCAATGGCGGTACTGTTATGGGTCTTGGAGTTGCTGGTTTGGCAGTTATGGGACTAGGTGGCTTGTTCATTGTATTCTATGCAATGTTTGTTGACGGTGTTGATCCTAATGGATTAAAAAGAGCCATCGAAGTATTGACTGGTTTTTCTTTAGGTGCTGAATCTATTGCTTTGTTTGCTCGTGTTGGTGGTGGTATCTATACCAAAGCTGCAGACGTTGGAGCTGACTTAGTAGGTAAAGTAGAAGCAGGTATTCCTGAAGACGATCCGCGTAACCCAGCTACTATCGCTGATAACGTAGGTGATAACGTGGGTGACGTTGCAGGTATGGGAGCTGATTTATTTGGATCTTACGTTGCAACTATCCTTGCAACAATGGTGTTGGGCTCTGAAATGACGGTTGTAGACAATTTTCAAGGACTTTCTCCTATCCTATTACCTATGTTTATCGCAGGTTTGGGATTGATTTTCTCTATTGTTGGAACCTGGTTTGTAAGAATCAAGGATGATAACGGTAATGTTCAAAATGCATTAAACATGGGTAACTGGTCAAGCATTATTTTAACTGCTATCGCTTCTTTAGCCGCAGTTAAATGGTTGATACCTTCAAATGTTACTCTATCTTTAAGAGGTGTTGAGTTCACTTCAATGGATATTTTCTATGCAATCATTGTAGGATTGGTAGTTGGAGCAATCATGAGTTATGTAACTGAATATTACACCGCAATGGGTAAAAAGCCAGTTATGTCAATCGTTAAGGCTTCTGCAACTGGTCATGCTACAAACATCATTGGTGGTCTTGCTATTGGAATGCAATCTACAGTTATTCCAATTTTAGTCTTGGCTGCTGGTATCTTCGTTTCATTTGAATTCGCTGGATTGTATGGTGTGGCGATTGCTGCAGCAGGTATGATGGCAACAACAGCTATGCAGTTAGCTATTGACGCTTTTGGTCCTATTGCTGATAATGCTGGTGGTATTGCGGAAATGGCTGAATTGCCTGAAGAAGTTCGCGGAAGAACCGATATTTTGGATGCTGTTGGTAATACAACTGCTGCTACTGGTAAAGGTTTTGCAATTGCTTCTGCTGCTTTGACTTCATTGGCTTTGTTTGCTGCATTTGTAGGAGTTGCTGGAATCAGTGCTATCGACATTTACAAAGCAGACGTTTTGGCTGGACTTTTTGTAGGTGCTATGATTCCATTCATATTCTCTGCTCTAGCTATCAGTGCAGTTGGTCGCGCAGCGATGGATATGGTGCAAGAAGTTCGTCGTCAGTTTAGAGAAATTCCAGGTATTATGGAATACAAAGCTGAACCTGAATATGAGAAATGTGTAGAAATCTCTACAAAAGCTTCTATCCGTGAAATGGTTATGCCAGGTGCTATTGCATTGCTTTCTCCCGTAATTGTAGGATTCTTATTCGGTCCTGAGGTTTTAGGGGGTATGTTGGCTGGAATAACTGTTTCAGGAGTATTAATGGGGATTTTCCAAAACAATGCCGGTGGAGCTTGGGATAACGCAAAAAAATCATTTGAAAAAGGTGTAGAAATTGATGGTGAGATTTATTACAAGAAATCTGAGCCACATAAAGCTTCTGTTACTGGTGATACTGTTGGTGATCCATTTAAAGATACCTCTGGACCTTCAATGAACATCTTGATTAAATTGACTTCCATTGTTTCTTTGATTATTGCTCCTTACATCGCTGTAGGTAATTCAAATACTACTGTTTCTGACGATTGCTGCAAAGATAAAACTGAAATGACTACTGCTCATGCAGGATGTGATTCAGAATCTACTTGCGACATGTCTGAGTGTGAGAATATGACTTTAGATCAGTGTATGGCTAAATGTGATTCTTTGAAATGCAGCCCTGAAGAGCGCGCAAAGTGCATGGCAATGTATGACGAGAATGGCAAATTCAAGAAGTCAGAAGATAAAGCTTGTTGTAAAGACAAGAAATAAGTTTAGATTTATTTGATACAAAAAAGGCTGCCCATGGGCAGCCTTTTTTATTGTAGGGTCATCCCTATTAATATTTATCCAATTTAGATTTGATAGTCTCTACCTCACTCTTAAGTTTGGGAGTTTTTTCAATAATGGTATTTAGCGTATTTAAGTGAGTCTCTGTTGGTAAAGATAAACTTCCAGAATTCTCATAATAGACTCCCCAGAACAATGAATTAATGGAGTTATGGGTCTCAAATTCATATTTAGATAAATTGCTTTCTCCATTTAGTTCAACTTGAATCTTTCTAATCTGATTTCTCAACTCCAAAATTTCTTTTCTGTTTTGATCAATCAATGTTGATACATTGGTTAGGTTTTCAAGTTTGATGTTGATTTGTTCCAAGTCTTTATTAAGGCTTATCAATTCATTTCTGGTTTTTAAAAGCTTTTCAATAAAATTATTTCTTTCTGTTATTTGTTCAACTGTCAATTGATTTCCTTCAAGTAGATATTTGATTTCAAAAGACACCCTAACTCCCATAGATTCAATTCCATTCTGGCTGATTTTTTCAAGTCCAACAAAGTATATACTGGGACTCAAATAAGGACCATCCGTAGTATTGGCGTTTTTTTCATTTAATTGAGTTGGTGGAACGGAAAATTTGCAATTAAAGGCACTTTTCGACCAACCCTTTTTATCGCCAATAAATGAACGAGAAATCAATTTTGCCGATTTGCTATCGCCATCATATACGGAAAGACAGAATTTATCTTGAACCTCAGATTCTTCAGCAATAATTGAATCTTTTGATGGATAAATAAAATCCAATGGTTTTGCGCTCTTTTCCATTTCCTCTCTTCGTTTTTTGACTGAGGATAATTCATTTGGAATGTTTACATATACGTTCAACTTTTCATCAAGGTTTTCGCCCATGAATCTGGATTTTCCGTGATATGCATTTCCTTCGCTTCCTAATTTTGAATACGGAATAAATAATTTGTGGGTTTTATTTGCAGTCATCAAAACTGGTTTGTTTTCCTTTTGCAATTTGTATTCTCTTATCAATTGATAATCGTCACAAACCACAAATCCCCTTCCAAATGTGGCAAGTACAAGGTCTTCTTCCCGCTCTTGAAAAGCAATATCCTTAATTGCAACTGGTGGCAATCCGTTCATGAAAGAGGAAAAATTCAAACCTTTATCTATGGATATATAAAATCCAAATTCAGTGCCTACACAAATGATGTCATTGTCACGGGGATCAATCCACATTGATTTAATGGAACCATTTTCAGGCAAGCCTTTTCCAATTTTGGTCCAATTTTTACCTTGATCATTAGATGTATAAATGTAAGGCTTAAAATCACCTTGTCTGTGATTGTCAAACGTAGCAAAAAACTCATTTTGACTATTGATTGATAAAGAACTTACAAACGGCAATATACTTTCTAAAGTCTTTCCTGTCTTTCCTTCGTTTGCTTCAGTCCAGAGATCAATTCCAGAGTAATTAGAGCTCAAGCGAGTCCAAGTTTTTCCATCATCGTTGGTCAAATGAATGAGACCATCATCAGTTCCTGCCAAAAGCTGTCCTTGTTTCCCTTCATATAAAAAGGTGATATTCCCGTAAATACTGGTACTTTGATTCTTCGATACTGCTTTTAATCCCCAAACTTTCTCCATAATTGGCAGTTTATTTCGATCAATTTGTCTGCTTAGATCTTCACTCGCCACTTTCCAACTGTTACCATAATTGGTGCTGATAAACAGGCGATTTGCTGCAAAATAGAGTTTTTTGTGATCGTATTTACTAATCAGTAATGGCGCATCCCAATTCCATCGCAAAGGAGCGATAGAGTTATCTGAATTGATGATTTGTGGTTTAATATCAACACTTTCACCGGTTTTTTTATTGTGCCTCACCAAACCACCGTATTGCCATTGTGCGTAGACGATATCTGGATTGGTGGGGTCGATTTGACTTTTAAACCCGTCTCCCCCAACTGTTACAAACCACTCATCATTTCCAATACCATTTGAAGTTTTATTTCTACTTGGCCCGCCCAATGAAAAATTGTCTTGGGTTCCACCATAAACGTTGTAAAACGGACTGGAATTATCAACCGAAACACGATAGAATTGAGTGATAGGAAGATTTTCCTTAAAATTCCAATTTAATCCATCATCAAAAGTTTCGTAAAGTCCTCCATCACAACCAACCAATAGATGTTTTGAGTTTTTAGGGTTTATCCAAATTGCATGATTATCAACGTGTTTATTGTCTTCAGGATATCTTTTAACGGTTTTACCCCCATCTTCTGAAAAATGTAAATACGTATCCATAAAGAAGATTCTATTTCCGTTTGTTGGATCAGAAAAGATTTCTTGATAATAATTCCCCGCAGTTTGAAATTCATTGACTTTGGTCCAACTTACACCAAAATCAGTGGAGCTGTATACTCCACCTTTTTTGCCTTCGGCTTCAACAATGGCTGTTAAATGGCCTTTTTCCGTAGGTGAAACAGAGACAGATATTCTTCCCAAGTCACCACCTGGAAATCCACCTGAACATTTTTGCCAAGATTTTCCGTGATCTTTAGAACGATATAATGCACTTTCTGGGCCTCCGCTTAAATAAGTCCATTCATGTCTTCTGCGTTGATGTGCCGTAGCGTAAAGTATGTCTGAATTATGAGGGTCTAAATGAACTTCATTGAATCCAGTTTGTTTTGAAACATAAAGAGTCGAAATCCAAGTTTTACCACCGTCATTAGATTGAAATATACCCCTTTCACCGCCTGAACTCCACAATGGACCGTATGCAGCGATCCACATTTCTTTAGGGTTTTCAGGATTGAAAATGATTTTCGCAATACTGTGAGAGTTCTCAAAAACTCCTTTGACTTTGGTAAAAGATTTACCCGCATCCTCTGAGAAATACAATCCATTTCCGTACCCTACACTTCTTTGGTTGTTGTTTTCACCGGTTCCAACCCAAATGATGTTTGGATTTTGAGGATGAATTGCCAACGAACCAATGCTTTGTGTTCCGTAATTATCAAATATGGGTTTAAACGTGGTACCGGCATTCTCCGTCTTCCAAACTCCACCATAAGCTGAAGCAATATAATATTCTGATTGGTTGGATGGATTTACGACGATATCAATGACCCTTCCACTGGTTTTGGCTGGGCCAATGTTTCGCCAACCAATTTGACTCACAAAACTTTCAAAATCTTTGTTTTGTGCTTTTAATTGGGTAAAAATCAGGCACCCAGCACATACGGTTAGAAACAATTTTCTCATAATATACAATGACTACTTCCTTTTTGGGGGAAGTTACAAAATCACTGCAACTCTAAGAAATAGCCTTCAAGTTTTTTAGAAATTCCCTGCCAAGAAAAACGGTTTCTTATTTTCTCTCCACCTTTTCTGCCAAGTTCCCGACTGAAGGATTCATCATTCAGTATTTTCAATATTCCATCGGAAAATTCCGTTGGATTTTTTGCTACAATTACACCTTCCCCAGTTTCTAGGCCCAGGCCTTTGTAGCCTACTTCAGTGCTCACAACCGGAACATTCATACTAAGGGCTTCTAGAACTTTATTTTGGGTGCCAGCGCCAATTCTCAGTGGAGAAATAACCACGTTTGCGGAGGCATATTCTTTGGCTAGATCTTCAACAAATCCGGTTACTGTTACTTTATTTGATGCGAGTGACTGAATCCAATTTCCTGGTTTTTGACCAGCAATTACAAACGTGGCTTCTGGAAACGCATCTAAAACGGAAGGCCAAATTTCTTCAATGAAATAATGTAATGCATCAATGTTGGGTGCATAACTCATATTTCCGGTGAAAAGAATACGGCCTTTAACAAAATCAATATCGTTGCGGGGATAAAATTGATTGATATCTACCCCATTTTCTAAAAGTTCTACATTAGCGCCTGTACTTTGTTTTAAAAATTCTTGATCCACTGTGCTACAAACCAAAGTTTTGGCGAATTGAGGAATCATTTCTTGTTCAAACTTGAACAGCCTACTAAACTCAGTTGAAGCAAATAGTTTTTGTAAAAAATGCTGAGATTGATCTCTGCGTCTTTGCCAATACAAACTGAATGCATCGGGTAAATCAAGAATTACTTTTGATTTATCAATGCCATCAAAATACTGCGCCATTCTGATGTGCTGAACATGAATGGCATCGTAATTTTCGGTGTCTAAAAGTGATTTTAGTTTTTTCTTGAACTTGCGCGACTCAAAAAAGGCAATTTGAAAAGGTTTCCGTGTAAACGTCCCCAAAAAAGTAAAAAAAGCAGAAACCCATATTGGTCTATAAATAAATTCAATTTTGGAAATGATTTTTGTGCTTTTGCTTAACGGTTTCAAAAGTGGTTCAATAGAATCTAAATCTTGTTGATTTTCGGCTATAGTAAGTAAATGAATTTCGTGATTCTCGATCAACTCGCCCATCAAATTGAAAATTTTCAATTTATCGCCCCGGTATGGAGGGTAAGGCATTCGATTTGCAACGAATAAGATTTTCATTCACTAGCAAAATTATGCTTTTTTATTTGCGCATTATTTAAAATGAATCGATAATATTGTAAGAGATGGTGACTTTAAGCAGTCGATTAGATAGAGTAATTGAGAGTCAAACTTTGGCAATGACTAAAAAAGCCAGAGAATTGAAAGAAAAGGGAAATGATGTAATCAGCCTAAGCATAGGCGAACCCGATTTTGATACCCCCATAAACATTTGCAATGAAGCAACTGAGGCTATGTCTCGAGGGGAAACTCATTATCCACCGGTACTGGGAACTTTGGCATTTAGACAAGCAATTCAAAATAAATTATTGAAAGAGAATGGTTTAGACTATACAACTTCTCAAATAATTGTGAGTAACGGCGCTAAGCAAAGTTTGTTTAATGCAATAATGGCATTGGTGAACCCCGGCGACGAAGTGATAATTCCAGCACCTTATTGGGTGAGTTATCCGTCGATGGTTAATTATGCTCAAGGTAAGGTGGTAGAAATTGCTACTACAGTAGATGAAAATTACCTTTGTTCTGCTGATAAATTAGAATCGGCAATTACCGATAAAACGAAGTTGATTATATTTTCCTCCCCTTGTAATCCAAGTGGAAGCGTAATACCTAAATTACTATTAGATCAGTGGGTGGAAGTGCTACATAGGCATCCTCATGTATTTGTTATCAGTGATGAGATTTATGAGCGGATTGTCTATGACGAAAAACCTGTTAGTATAGCGAGTTATCCCGGTATGAAAGATCGAGTTGCAGTGGTAAATGGTTTGGCGAAAGGATTTGCAATGACGGGTTGGAGAATTGGATATTTAGCAGGACCTCAAGAACTGGTAAGTGCCTGTGAAAGATTCCAAGGAATGGTTTCATCGGGTGCTAATTCAATCGCTCAGGCTGCTGGAATTGAAGCCCTACAAGGCGATCAATCTGAAGTTGAAAAGATGCGTCAAACCTTTGAAGAAAGAAGGAATTTGATGCATCAAGAATTATCAAAAATTGAAGGGATAAAATTGGGGAATCCTGAAGGGGCTTTTTACCATTTTCCGGATGTCTCCTATTATTTTGGGAAGAAAAACGGTAATACCACGCTGCATGATGCAGATGAACTCTGTTTGTATTTGTTAGAGTCTGCTTTAGTTGCTTTGGTTTCCGGTGCGGCATTTGGAGCTCCCAATTGCATAAGATTAAGTTATGCCACTTCAGATGCCAATATTATTGAAGCCTGTTCTCGAATCAAAAAGGCGTTAGAATCCTTGAATTGAACTTTATATTTGCCGAATTAAATGAACAAGCTAGATTTAGACTCACTTTTTGATAGTTTTAACGGACTAAGAGTATTGATTGTTGGGGATGTAATGGTAGATAATTACATCAATGGAAAGGTAGAACGAGTGTCACCAGAGGCACCCGTGCCTGTTGTAGACGTTACAAATATAGAGTCAAGATTGGGTGGAGCTGGAAATGTAGCATTGAACATTAAATCAATGGGTGCCACTCCAATTATGGTAAGTGTAATTGGAAATGATAAAGAAGGTCAAGATTTAAAATCTTTGCTTGAAGATCAAGGCATTTACTCAAAAGCATTGTTAGTCAGTGATTCTCGAAAAACCACCACAAAAACCCGCGTTGTTGGAAATCATCACCAACTTCTCAGGTTCGATCATGAGGTTAAATATGACCTAAATGCTGTTGATTCTTTTTTGTTGGAAGAGTATTTTGATAAGGAAATCGAAAATGCAGACGTGGTGATTTTTGAAGATTATAACAAAGGTGTGCTTCATGCCAATAATATTAAGTCTTTTATAGATAAAGCAAACAAACTGGGTATACCCACTATTGTTGACCCTAAGAAGAATAACTTTCTTGAATACAAGAATACGACGGTATTCAAGCCTAATTTAAAAGAAATAAAGGAAGGATTAAATATAGATTCTTCATTTGAACAAATAGATGAAATAGAGCAAGCTATATCATTATTAGAGAAACAATTAAACAACAAAAGGACCTTAGTTACCTTGAGTGAAAGAGGAGTGATTATATCTGATGATGGAAAATTCACTCAAATTCCAGCTCACATTAGAAACATAGCCGATGTGAGTGGTGCGGGTGACACCGTTGTTAGTGTTGCCGCACTGGCCCTTGCAAAAAATGTTCAACCCAGTCTGATTGCTGAATTGAGTAATTTGGCAGGTGGTTTGGTTTGTGAAAAACGCGGAGTTGTTCCAATCAATAAAACTGAATTATTGGCTGAAGCAAAGAAGATCCTAACGTAATTTACGAAATACTTTCTGCGTATTTTGGGAATTAAGAGTATCCAGATAGGTTGAATTCGGTTGACTCTTGATAATCACTATCCGTATTGATGTCCCATAGTCTCTGATCAACTCCTGTATTTATTTCTTTTGCCAAAAGCAAACCCATCAGAATTGAATGATCTTGGTTATTGTACTTAAAGGAGCCATATCTTCCTATGAGTTTCAAATTTGAAACGGTATTCAAATAATCAATTATCGGATTAAGATTTTGCATGTAATTCGTCTCATATACAGGATAACATTTTGGAATTTTAATCACCTTTGAATTCAATAAACGGTCGTTTTCTGAAATAAGCTTAAGGGTTAATAACTCTTTGTGGGCCAATTCAGCTAAATATTCATCGCTTTTTTGCCATAAAGTGTCACTGTCAAAACTCCAAAATTCCAAACATAGGATGCTGGTATTTTTTCCATTGGTTAATGTGGGACACCAATTTCTAAAATTTGTGATTCGACCGTGGGTCACTTCGGGTGAATGCACATAGATCCAGTTATCAGGAAAAAGTTCAATATTATCAATCTCAAGGTAGACCAAAGTGGTATTCCTGAAATACAGCTTTTGGGAATATTCAGTCACCTCGGCTGGAACGTCAGTCAATCCCTTAATCAAAGAAGTCATTGGCATAGTTGAAACTATCCAATCCGCTTTAAAGGACTCTCCTTTTTGGGTGATTATTTCTGTAATCTTAGAATCCTGCTTTATGAAAGTTTCAATCTTCTGTTCAAAAATGATTTTCCCCCCTAGGTTTTCAAATCTTCTAGCAATTTCATTGTAAATGGCCCCAGTTCCTTTGTGGGGATATGCAAAAACATCAACAAGAGTCTTGTGTTTGTTGTTTTTATTGCCTTTTATAGATGAAATTAATGCTTCCCAAAGTGATAGTTTTTTTATTCTTTGGGATGCCCAATCAGCATCAATTTGATTGCAAGAAATACCCCATAACTTTTCCGTGTAGGATTTAAAGAACATTCCGAATAGCTTTTTTCCGAATTTATTTGTTACCCAATCCTCGAAAGTTTTAACCGATTTATTCGGAAAAACGCGAATCCAAAAGTAACTAAACAGAATGTGCGTCAGTTCAAAAATGGATATGTTTCGAATGACATTTCCAATTTTTAAGGGATAATCAAAGAACTTATTCCGATAATAAATTCGGGTAAGACGATTGACCACTGTAAAGTTATCTCCAACAATATCTTGAAAAAAATCATTTACAATTTTGTCACTAGTAAAAAAACGGTGAGGTCCACAATCAACAATTTGGCCAAACATATCTAAACTGCGAGACATCCCGCCCACTTGATTTGTTGATTCAATCAGTGTAACGGGATGTCCGAGTTTGATGAGTTGATATGCAGCAGTTAGTCCGGCAGGGCCGGCACCAATAATGATAACAGATGCTTTCGACACAAATGATTATCTCACTCCATTCATCAAAACCAATAGTCTTTTGCTCAAGAAGAACAAGAATACAGAAGCAATACCAGCCATGAATACGAACAACATGAAGAAATCGTACAATGTAGCAATAGTAAATCCAGCAAAAGTTGGTTTTTCAGGCTTCAGGTTCCAAATCTGTACTTTTTCAGTTTTAACCAATTTAGAATTCTTTACTTCTTCAACTACTTCATAGGTTAGTAAGTTGTTGTTTTCCAACAATACAGCTGAATTGAAGTTCTTATTGAAGCTTTTGATTACCTTCAAATGAAACACAGAAACCGATCCCATTTTTGAGGCAGAATCATACTCCACAGAAGTCAAAGTACTTTTCTCTCCCGTAGTTTCTAACCAATTTGCAGTTGCAATTGGCAATACGTAAGAGGCTTTTGGGTCATCTTTAAACACCATAGTATCTAATGAATTAGATTTAATTGATGCTAATACGGTATTAAGTGAAGCGCTATCCGTTTTGATGGATGATGTTTCATTTTTAACTTCTTCAGGATATAAAGAGCTCAAGGTTCCAGCAAATTTGTTAGCTGACGCAGTTGATAAAAACCATACACCCATTAACAAAGATGCAAAACGCGCAGGAGATAATTTGTTTACCATTGATAAACCAATAGGACTTAAACAAAGCTCACCTAAAGTATGTATGGTGTATAAACTTACCAACCAAATCATGCTTACTTTAGTAGAAGGATCTAATCCTTTTACACCAAATGCAATTACCAAATAACCAACAGCAAGCAAGAACAATCCTAGAGCTTGCTTAAAGGGTGAAGCTGGTTCCATATTGCGCTTACCCAATACACCCCACAACCAAACAAAAATTGGAGCAAAAATCACAATGGCTAATGCATTTATTGATTGGAAATACGATGCTGGAATTAATTCTCCGAATAAATTTCTATCGGTTTGTTCTTCAGCAAAATAAGTTAAAGACGCTCCCGCCTGTTCAAATGCAGCCCAGAAGAAAATAACGAAGAATGCAGCAATATATACTACCCAAATTCTTTGTTTTTCAATTTTCGTTAAGCTTGGATCTGTAATAATGAAGCCTGGAGCAGCAATGGTCAATCCGAAAATGAATGATCCAATTAAATCGTATTCAAGTCCCCAGAAAAACAATGAAAACAATGCAGCGAAAGCACCAACCCAAATAAATACGCGATTGTTATTCACAGGCAATGCTTCAGAGCCAGAAGGTTGTTCATCTCTCGTAGAATTGGCTTTTTCACCAATTTGTTGCCCATCAGGGGTAACGATGTATTTGTTTTTGAGTGTGATGAATAAAATCAAACTTAGGATCATTCCGGCACAAGCGGCAAGAAATCCCCAACGGAAATCGCCAGCATTTCCAGTATCGCCTAGATATCCGCAAAGTAAAGGAGCTATAAAGGCCCCCAAATTGATACCCATATAAAAAATGGTGAAAGCAGAATCTACTCTTTTATCGCCTTCTGGGTATAATTGACCAACCATTGTGGAAATATTGGGTTTAAAAAAACCATTTCCGACAATTAACATGAACAATCCACTAAACATAAAGATGGATGCAACGGAAACTTCTTGATAATAAGTTCCGGCTAAAAACATCAAAAATTGGCCAAGAGCCATTAAAATACCACCAATGATGATGGATTTTCTATTGCCCCAGTATCGGTCAGCCATGTAACCACCTAATAACGGGGTCAGGTATACCAATCCGGTATAACTTCCATAAATGTCAGACGCATAAGCCTTGTCAAAAAGAAGTGCTTTGGTCATAAAAAGCGTGAAAAGTGCACGCATTCCGTAATAACTGAAACGCTCCCACATTTCGGTTACAAACAGGACATAAAGCCCTTTAGGATGTCCTTTTTGAACTACTGTACTCATATTTTCTCTTTAAATGTGTAAATGTTGGGGGCTAAAATAGACCAAATTTTTGAATAAGCCATACTGCAAAGCGGCAATTATCCCTTAATTTGCGTTTAATAATGAAACTAACAGCTTCAGAAATTGCTCAACAAACACAAGGTAATGTGGTAGGCAACCCTGACCAATTCATTGAAAAAGTTTCAAAACTTGAGGAAGGTGATTCATTAAGTTTAGGTTTTTTTTCTAACCCGAAATATGAAAAAGCCCTCAAAGAAACTTCCTGTGGAATAGTTTTTGTTCCAACTGGTTATGGTCAAAAACGAACTGTGAACACCACATACATTGAGCATTCAAATCCTTATTTTGCTTTTTGCACTATCTTGTCTAAGTATTTTAATCCCAATAAGCGAAAAATGGGTATTTCTAAAACCGCTGTGATACACCCCAGTGCCGTAATTGGTGAAAATGTATTTGTCGGTGAATTTTGTACAGTAGGAGAAGCATCGGTTATTGGCGATAATTCATCCATTTCTGATGGATGTGTCATAGGTGATTATGTTAAAATTGGACCAGGCTCTACCCTATTTCCACGGGTTGTTGTATATTCTGGTTGTTCTGTTGGACGCAATTTTACGGCGCATTCTGGTACCGTAATTGGAAGTGATGGATTCGGATTTGCACCTGTGAACGGTTCGTATGTAAAAATTCCTCAGGTTGGCAATGTTATTATTGAAGATGATGTTGAGTTAGGAGCCAATTGTTGTATAGATAGAGCAACAATGGGCTCAACGGTGATAAAAAAAGGCACCAAGCTTGACAATATGGTTCAAGTGGCACACAATGTAGAAATTGGTGAACATACCGTAATTGCCTCTCAAACAGGAATTGCAGGTAGCACTAAAATTGGAAATCATTGTGTTTTTGGTGGGCAGGTTGGAATAGCCGGACATATCAATATTGCACCCTTTAATTCTTTTGGTGGTCAATCTGGGATTACCGGAAATATTAAAGAAAGTAATCAAAAAATGAGCGGTACCCCTGCTATGGACGTAAATTCGTATCTTCGCAGTGTGGTTGCAATTCAGAAACTTCCACAATTATTAAAGGAAATTGAATCATTAAAAAAAGAAATTAATCGACTTAAAGAAACCAATGGCTAACATCAATCCCAAACAAACCACTCTTGCAAATTCAATTGAATTTAAAGGTGTTGGTTTGCATACTGGTGCTGCGGTTAAAGTAATTTTAACTCCTGCATCTGATAATCATGGATATAAATTTCAACGCATTGACCTAGAGGGAATGCCCATCATTGAAGCGGATGCTGATTTAGTAACCGATACATCTCGTGGAACTACCTTAGAGAAAAATGGTGCGTCTGTTTCTACCATTGAACATGTTTTAGCGTCTTTAGTAGGTTCTGAGGTAGACAATTGTTTGATACAAGTTGACGGACCTGAAATGCCTATTATGGATGGAAGTTCAATCTCTTTTGTTGAGGGTATTAAGAGTGTTGGAATTGTGGAACTTGAAGAAGACAGAGATTATTTTGAAATTCCTCACAACATCCATTATCAAGATTTAGAAAATCAAGTTGAAATAGTAGCGATGCCGGCTGTCGATTACAGATTAACTGTTATGGTTGACTACAACTCTCCTGTTTTAGGCACTCAACACGCTTCTATTACTCAAATCAACGAATTCGAAAAGGAAATTGCTCCATGTAGAACCTTCTGCTTTTTGCATGAATTGGAATATCTACTGAACAACAACTTAATTAAAGGCGGTGACTTGAATAACGCTATTGTGGTTGTAGACAAAGTGGTGAATCAAGATGAACTTGACCGTTTGGCAAAAGTCTTTAATAAAGAAAGTGTTGAAGTGAAGAAAGACGGTATTCTCAATAATTTAGAGCTTCGATTTTCAAATGAACCTGCTCGACATAAATTATTAGATATGGTGGGTGATTTAGCATTGGTTGGTATGCCCTTGAAAGGCCAAATTATGGCCGCTCGCCCAGGACATGCATCGAATGTAGCATTCGCAAAAAAATTGAAACAGGTGTTAAAAAAAGAAATCAAGCGTAAACAAGAAGGCAGACCCTTGTATGATCCAAATCAAAAGCCGTTGTACGCTACAAAAGATATTATCAAAATGTTGCCACACGCACATCCATTTTTATTGGTTGATAAAATCATGGAAATTTCTGATAAACATGTAGTTGGAATAAAGAACATTACTTATGATCAGCCCTTCTTTGGTGGGCATTTCCCTGGAGACCCAATCATGCCAGGTGTGTTGCAAATTGAGGCAATGGCGCAAGCAGGCGGAATTTTAGTGCTGTCTACTGTGGACGATCCTGAAAACTACGGAACCTATTTCTTGAAAATAGACAATACAAAGTTTAAAGACAAAGTCGTTCCTGGAGACACTTTGGTAATGAAACTTGAATTAACAGAACCTATTAGACGCGGCATTTGCGCTATGCGCGGTAGAGCTTGGGTAGGTGATAAATTAGTGTGCGAATCTGAGCTTATGGCTCAGGTAGTTAAAATAAAAAATTAATAATAATGATTCAGCCCCTTGCTTATGTTCACCCCAGTGCTAGAATTGCAGACAATGTAGTTATCGATCCCTTTGTAACCATACATGCAGATGTTGAAATTGCGGAAGGCACGCATGTTATGTCGGGTGCAGTAATCTTCCGTGGTGCTCGAATTGGAAAGAACTGTCGAATTTTTCCAGGCGCTTCCATTGGAGCAATTCCTCAAGATCTTAAATTTGATGGGGAAGAAACTTTAACTATTATAGGTGATAACACCACCGTGCGTGAATATGTTACCATAAACAAGGGAACAAAAGCTCTTGGATATACAAAAGTAGGTTCCAATGTATTGTTAATGGCTTATGTGCATTTGGCTCATGATTGCGTAGTTGGTGATTATGCAATTTTAGCAAACAATGTACAAGTTGCTGGCCATGTCAGTATTGGTGAATGGGCAATTTTGGGTGGAGCTGCATTAGTGCATCAGTTTGTAAAGATTGGAAAACACGCTATGATTAGCGGTGGCTCTTTAGTACGAAAGGATGTTCCACCATATACTAAAGCGGCGCGTGAGCCATTATCATACGAAGGGGTTAATAGTATTGGACTCAGAAGACGCGGGTTTACCAATGAGAAAATTGGTGAAATTCAAGATATCTACAGAACACTTTTTGTCAAAAGCTCTAATACAACAAAAGCATTGGCTTTAATTGAAGCAGCCTTCGCCCCTACCAACGAACGAGACGAAATTATTGCTTTCATCCAAGACTCTGATCGAGGTGTGATGAAGGGATATTTATCTAAATAATTTTTCTGTGATGAAAATCGTTCTGAAAGACTGCGGTAAAAATTATCATCGCACCTGGTTATTTCGGAATGTAAATTTTGAATTCGAGGTCTTACCAGGTAATTCTCTTGCCGTTTTGGGTGATAATGGATCCGGAAAATCCACTTTGACATTATTATTAACTCGACAAATTGAGCCCACAGAGGGAATTATTGAATGGACGGGAACAAATCCAAAAGACGTACATAATTTGTATTCCTTAAGTTCTCCCTCAATGGAACTCCCAGAAGAACTTACCCTAGAAGAATGGTTTGATTTTGAAAGTAATATAAAACCGTTTTATTCAGAAGTAAATTTAGATTATATAATTGACTTGTGTCAATTTTCTCCTAAAGTCAGAAAAAAATCCATATTGAATTTCTCTTCTGGTATGAAACAGAGAGTTAAATTGTGCCATAGTTTTTTAAATTATGCCCCTTTGTGCATTTTGGATGAACCCCTATCGAATTTGGATCAAAAAGGAATTGAATTATACGCACACCTAATCTCAAAATACGAATCAAAAAAATGCATTGTTGTTGCTTCTAATAGACTAGATGAATACAAATTCTGTAAACATCAGGTGCTAATTAAGGATGCTCAACTATCAGTTTTGAAGTAATTTTCGAAACAGTATTCTCCAAAACAACCAAGTAAACACCATTACTAAGATTTCTTGAATCTAAAGAAATTGCGGGTTCACCTACATTTAAAGTTTTATCGGTTAAATTTCTCCCATCCAATGTTGTAATTCTCACACTCCAAGCCTTATTTGTATTTGGATTTTCAATTATGTATGTTGAATTTGTTGGGTTTGGATATATTTTCAATGTTGTATTAGAGGTTCTTTGATTTTCTATCGAATTCGCTCTTTTCTTTGATAAAATACTTTGCCCAAACATCAATCCACCTCGTAAATTCCCCAATATCAATTCTGGGATAGAGTCGCCAGATAAATCATAAAAAGAAGGTTTTAGCCAAGCACTGGCAATAATTTCGGAAGTGTCGCCATTGTTGGGATTGAAAAAAGAATGTTCATCTGCAATTAAACTATCACTAACCAAGTGATTTTCAGGGTGATAAATTCTGATGTCTCCGTATAGTGTACCTAATACGATTTCTAAATTACCGTCATTATCAATATCAGAAACCGTGGGAGTAGCATATCCAAATATATTGAAATCGGGTTCAGATAGATTGGTTAACCATTCATTTGCTCTCATCCCGTAGGCATTACTACTTATCCACTCTAAGCTGACAGATGTTTTCGATTTTCCTTCGAAGAGGGCAACTTTTCCATTATAAAAACCTACTAATAGATCATTGATTCCGTCATTATTGTAGTCGTAGACTGCAGGAGCTGATGAATTCTCACTAGTTTGTAATTGGTAATTAGATAATAAATTTTTCTTCTTTAAGCGAAATGCAGGCTTTCCATTTAATGTGTAATTTTCATACCAAGCAATGTTCCCGTTCATGGTGCCAATGAGTAAATCATCGTCGTTATCATTATCAATATCACCTGAAGTAATACTTGAATAGATATATCCTGAATCTTTTAAATTGAGAAAGTTATAAATTGAAAAGGTCAACTTTGGATTATCAAAAGTACCCGTATTCAAAAATACATCAATACGATCTTTAACTCCTTTTGTGGAGTCAAAGTCACCGTTGTGAGCCACCAGTAAATCTTTTAATCCATCCCCATTAACGTCCATCCAAGTGGGCGATGTTCTTGCTCCAAAATCTATCATCTGCTCGGAAATGAAATTGGTTTTAACTATATTAAAATCTGCTTTGGTTTTGGACCCTGTATTTTTATAATATCGTATTTGCTGGCTCTCCTTAGTATTAGAAACACCGTTGGGAGAAATGACCATATCCGTTAATCCATCTTTATCAACATCGAAGGTATAACCAGCTGGAAAAATAAATGAACTGAAAACTTTGTCATCGAGAAATAAAGTATCGTATCTTATCATAGTGTCGTATTCGTTCTTTCTCTGGATCTTGCCATTTTCTAATCGAATAATTTTAGACCAATCCAAATTAGATAAATACATTTCTTGATCGCCATCATTGTCTTCATCCATAAACCAACAACTCGCACCGCCAACATGTCGAGGTTTGAGTTTTTTAGGAAAACCAAGATCTAAAGGACAATCATTTAAGATAATTCCTCCATTAAATCCTTCCCAAAAATAACCAAAGCAATAATCCATATTTTGGAATTCAAAAGAATCTTTGCTCCAACCTTTTTCTGCTCTGACATCTTTGAACATGTAATAAGTTAAATTGAAAGGATCGTAACTTACTATGTCCAAATCACCGTCTCCATCAATATCTTTAATCGCAGGCAAATCAGTAATTGTGTTTGCGAAAGATAATGGATTGTACCGGATAGAATAATTAGAATCGTGTTGATTTCTATAATACCATGGCCCTAAGTCTTTAAATTTTAATGCATCATTGGTTTTATCTGAAGTGTTTATATAAATCAATAAATCGCCAATTTCCGATAATGTAAATATGTCTTGCTTTCCATCAGAATTTAAATCTGCAGCGATATAGATATCTTTACCCTTTGGAAGTTGAGGCTCGTATTGTGGAGCATATAAAAATGAATTTTTATTCGTTCTTAAATACGGCAGAATTTTGTAATCAACTCTATCAAATAAAATCAAGTCTAGCACCCCATCTAGATTTAAGTCAAATTCTGTGAATTGAGGAGAATTTAATCCTCCGGTAAAGGGTTTTTCTAAATCGAACCCGTTTATATTCACTTGGATTCCGCTAGTAATCTCATATTTATTCTGGGCATTTAAAACCTGTGGAATGCTTCCAAATAAAATAGCTGTAAATAATATGGCGATTGTTTTGTTGATTTTCATGGGAATACATCGAATTTAACAAAAATACTTTGAAGTTAAAGCGATAATCGGCACCGAAAATGTAATTTTGAGAACATATTATGCAATTGAGCTCCATCGAAGAAATATACCATGCATGGAATAAAGTAAACCGTGTAATTACAAGTGATACCAGAAAAGATGTTACAGGAAGTCTTTTCTTTTGCTTATCTGGTGATAAATTTAATGCCAATCTTTTTGCTCAGAAAGCCATTGAATTGGGTGCTTCTTATGTAGTCACCAATAATACTGAAATTCAACATGAAAAGGTATTATTGGTTGAAGACCCCAATTTATCTTTGGCACAACTTGCTTCTTATCATGTAGCAAATATGAAGGCGAAGTTGATTTGCGTTGGAGGCTCTAATGGAAAAACAACCACCAAAGAGCTTATCAATGCTGTACTTTCCAAACATTTTAATGTTAAATACACCATTGGAAATTTCAATAATCACATCGGTGTTCCCTTGACATTACTTTCAATTTCTGAGGATACTGAAATTGGAATCATTGAAACCGGAACCAATCACCCTGGTGAAATGAAATATTTGTGTGATTTATTTACCCCTGATTCTGGAATTATCACCAATATTGGAAAAGAACACCTAGAAGGATTTGGAGATTTAGAGTCTGTGGCAAAAGAAGAAAGCGAAGTATATTTAAGGTTGCAACAATCTCAGGGATTGGCATTTGTAAATTTAGATGATCCATGGCTAGGAAACATGTCTAAACGACTTTCAAATAAAGTAACTTATAGTATTCTTGATTCGAATTCTGACATATATCTTAGACCAATGGAAGAAATGCCGAACCTTAAATTTGAGGTTTTTATTCATCAAGAATCAAAAGGTATTTTTCAAACCAAGCTAGGAGGTAAATTCAATCTATATAATATTTGTGCAGCGATTGCATGTTCAATTAAATATGGTATCGATTGGGATTCAACGATAAATGCAATTGCAAACTTTGAATCAAACAACAATAGATCTCAATGGATTGAATTTGGAACTAAAAAGGTATTTTTAGACGCTTACAATGCTAATCCTTCTAGTGTTGTTGCAGGATTAGAGTCATTTTCAACCATAAAAGGAAGCAAAGCCGTAATTCTTGGAGATATGTTAGAATTGGGACAACATTCTCAAAAGGAACATTTGGAAATATTTGAATTAGCCGTAAAAATGCAGTTTGAGGAATTATTCATTTGTGGTCCTGAATTTAGCCTTGCTAATAGCTCCTATCCCTTTAAGTTCGATTCAGCTGCAACTCTGTTGGCTTGGCTCGACACCCATCCTATTGAATCAGAATATATTTTTGTGAAAGGGAGTCGAGGAATGAAGATGGAAACGGTTTTAGAACATTTTAAAGCATAAAAAAAGGCCCTTCAAAAGGGCCTTTTTCATTATTTTAATAGTATAATTTACTTGAAAAGTAATGAAATAGCGCCTGTAGCCAACATATTGAATAATGCTAAAGGTATCATTGACTTCCAACCTAAATGCATCAACTGGTCGTAACGAAATCTTGGAAGTGTCCAACGAATCCACATAAATACAAAGATGAAAATCAAAATTTTAGAGAACATAACAGCAATTTGTGCAATTCCTAAAATGGTTTGATTCTCAATTAAATCCATCCCAGGGAAATTATATCCACCAAAATAAACGGTTGCCATCAATGCTGATGAGACAAACATATTTACATATTCAGAGAATAAATAAAATCCTAATTTCATTGATGAATATTCGGTATGATAACCACCAATCAATTCTGTTTCACATTCTGGTAAGTCAAATGGAGCGCGGTTAGTTTCTGCCAAAGCACAAATGAAGAAAATCAAGAATCCTAAAGGTTGATAGAATATATTCCAATTCATTCCTTTTTGCTGGGCAACAATTTCACCTAAGCTTAAAGTACCGCTCATCATGATTACAGCGATCAAGGCCAAGCCCATACTCAATTCATAGCTGATCATTTGTGCACTTGCACGAATAGCACCAAAAAGAGAATATTTATTGTTACTTGCCCAACCTCCTATCATGATTCCGTATACTCCAACTGATACAATACCCATGATGTATAAAACACCAATATTAACATCAGCTACTTGAAGTTGAACCATTCTGCCTAAAACTGGAAGTTCAGTTCCCCAAGGAATAACTGCGCTTGTAATGGTGGCTGTAACCATGGCCACTGCGGGACCCAGAATAAACAACCATTTCTCGGCGGTAGCAGGAATAAATTCTTCTTTGAAGAACAATTTGCCCGCATCTGCCAAAGGTTGAAAAATACCGTAAACACCTGCTCTGTTTGGACCAATACGGTCTTGCATAAAGGCGGCCACTTTTCGTTCACCGTAAGTCAAATAAGCTGCAATACCTAATGTTACTAAGGTTAATATAGCAACTAGAATGGTTTTTTCTAATAATAATGAACTATCCATTTTATGCTTTATTCAATAAAACCGTATGTTTTGGAATTTCTCTTTCGTAGTGATTTGCTGAAATTACTGAATGCCTTGAGATTTTGCGAGGACCTTCAATATTCCATTGTGATTTTTCCTTTTTATTAAATCTACAATCATTGCAAATGAACTCTTTCACTTCACCGTATTGATCTTTTCTTGCAGTAACTCTTGCTATTTCGTCACCGATCATCCATAAAACCGCATTTCCACTGCATTTATCGCAAGAGCACGATGCGTCCATGGGTTTAGTGTACCAAACACGACTACGGAAACGGAACGTTTTATCAGTCAATGCTCCAACTGGACAAACATCAATGACGTTCCCAATAAAGTCATTGCTTAGATTTTTTTCAATAAACGTACTGATTTCTGCAGCATCTCCCCTTTTAAGAATGCCGTGTTCACGGTTATCTGTTAATTGGTTTGCTGTGTAAACACAACGATAACACAAGATACAACGGGTCATGTGCAATTTAATATACTCACCTAAGTCAACCTTTTCAAAGGTACGACGTTCAAATTCGTATCTTGATTGTCCAACCCCGTGTTCAAAAGCGAGGTCTTGTAAATGACATTCACCAGCTTGGTCGCAAACGGGACAATCCAAAGGATGATTAATTAAAAGAAATTCAACCACTCCTTTTCTCGCGTCAAGTACTTTTTCACTGGATTTGTTCTTTACCTCCATTCCATCCATGACCGTGGTACTGCAGCTTGCAACCAATTTTGGCATTGGTCTTGGATCTTTTTCACTTCCTTTAGATACTTCTACTAAACAAGTTCTGCACTTTCCTCCGCTGCCTTTGAGCGAAGAATAATAACACATGGCTGGAGGAACCACCTCACCGCCAATCATTCTTGCAGCATTTAGAATGGTTGTACCCGGATCAACCTGAATGGATTTTCCGTCTATTGTAATTGTAAACTTCTGAATTTGCTCAGACATAGTTATGCGTTTTCTGTTTGAAATGATTTCTCTGCAACTAGACCATAGTTGCGAATTTGACTTTCTTTCGGTTGGTTTACGTGCCATTCAAACTCTTCTCTGAAGTGTCTGATAGCAGCTGCAACTGGCCAAGCAGCAGCATCGCCTAAAGGACAAATAGTATTACCTTCTATCTTTCTTTGGATATCCCAAAGCAAGTCAATATCTGCAATAGTACCATGTCCTTCTTCTAGTCTATGTAGGACTTTTTCCATCCAACCGGTTCCTTCTCTACAGGGGGAGCATTGTCCGCAACTTTCATGGTGATAGAAGCGGGCAAAGTTCCAAGTATTTCTTACAATACATTGATCTTCATCATATACGATAAACCCACCTGAACCTAGCATTGAACCAGTTTGAAAGCCACCATCAGCTAATGATTCGTAGCTCATCAATCGGTCTTCACCGTTCGCTGTTTTGCAAACTAAATAATGGGGCAAGATTGGAACTGATGAACCTCCTGGAACGCATGCTTTCAAACGCTTTCCATTTTTCATACCACCTAAATATTGGTCACTGTAAATGAATTCTTCTACTGGCAGTCCTAATTCAATTTCATAAACCCCTGGTTTATTTACGTTACCTGAGGCAGAAATAAGTTTAGTACCAGTACTTCTACCTATACCAATTTTTGCATATTCATCACCACCTTCATTCACAATAGGAACAACTGCAGTAATGGTTTCAACGTTATTTACAACAGTTGGTCTTTGCCAAAGTCCTTGTATTGCCGGAAACGGTGGTTTCATTCTTGGGTTGCCACGCTTACCTTCTAGACTTTCAATTAGAGCGGTCTCTTCACCACAAATGTAAGCACCAGCTCCTGGCATGATTGCTAAATCTAAATCGTATCCAGTACCCAAAATATTCTTACCAAGCCATCCGTTTGCGTATGCCTCTGCAATTGCTTTTTCCACAATACGAAGAACAAACATGTACTCTCCTCTTATATAAATATAACTTTGATTGGCACCCAATGCAAATGAAGAAAGAATCATTCCTTCAATCAATAAGTGAGGGATTTTCTCCATCAAATATCGGTCTTTGAATGTGCCGGGCTCACTTTCATCGGCATTACACAATAAATGTCTTGGAACACCTTCTGGTTTAGCCAAAAAACTCCATTTCATTCCAGTTGGAAATCCTGCGCCACCTCTTCCACGTAATCCCGATTTCTTAACCTCTTCAACTACGTCATCTGGTGACATTGTTTTAAGAGCTTTTTCCACGGCTGCATATCCACCATTTTTTCTATACACATCGTAGGTATGAATACCTTCAATGTGAACGTTATTGAGCAACAATTTTCTAGCCATTCTGATTTTCCCCCATATAATTAGCTACTGGATTGCTTCTGTAAGCTTCAATTAGAGCATCCACTTTTTCTTCGGTGAGATGTTCATGAAATTTCTCTCCAGCTTGCAACATTGGTGCATATCCGCAAGCGCCTAGACATTCTACTGTTTTAAGTGTAAAAATACCGTCTGCTGTGGTCTCACCATCTTTAATACCTAATTTTTTCTCTATGTAATTGACAATATTTTCGGCACCTTCAATCATACAAGGGCCTGTTCTACAAACTTCTAATTTGACTTTACCCACTTGCTGGGTATCATACATACTATAGAAAGTGGCAACTTCGTAAACTTCAATGGGCTGAATATGAAGCAGACGTGCTACATAATCCATAACATCCACAGAAAGCCATCCAAAGTGAGCTTGAGCAATATGTAAAACTCTTAGAAGTGCACTTTTTTGTTTTCCTTCAGGAAAAAGGGAAATTACCCTTTGTACTTCATCTAAAAGATGTTGAGGTAGTTCTATTCTTTGATTGTTTTCCACGTTCAATAAAAATTAAGCGTCAAGTTCACCAGCAATTACGTTCATACTACTCATAGTCAAAATAGCATCTGACAACAAAGAGCCTTTAATCATTTCAGGATATGCTTGATAATAAATGAAGCAAGGTCTTCTAAAATGCAATCTGTAAGGGTTTCTGCCACCATCTGAAACCAAATAATACCCTAATTCACCGTTTCCACCTTCCACAGAATGATACACTTCACCAACGGGAATTGGAGTCTCTCCCATTACAATTTTGAAGTGGTAAATTAAAGCTTCCATACTTCTGTATACTTCTTCTTTTGGAGGAAGATAAAACGAAGGAATATCAGCATGATAATCTCCTGACGGCATATTATCCAAAGCCTGATGTATAATTTTCAAACTTTCTCTGATTTCTTGTTGACGAACCATGAAGCGATCATAAGTATCTCCTTCTGTTCCCACTGGGATGTTAAAGTCAAAATCTTGGTAAGAAGAATAAGGTTTCATGACACGTACGTCATAGTCAACTCCCGCCGCTCTTAGGTTTGGACCTGCGAAAGAATAATTCAATGCCCTTTCTGCAGAAATTGGACCAGCACCAATTGTCCGGTCCATGAAGATTCTATTTCTTTCCAATAAACTTCCAAATTCATCAAAATTCTTGGGGAATTCTTTTAAAAATGTATTTAGCTTACTAAAGAATTCTGGACTAAAATCACGATCAAAACCACCAATTCTTCCTACGTTGGTAGTAAGTCGGGCTCCACATATTTCCTCGAATATATCGTAGATTTTTTCACGTTCTTGAAACATGTATGTGAATCCAGTCAAGGCGCCTGTATCAACACCAATAACAGAATTGCAAACCAAATGGTCAGCAATTCTCGATAGCTCCATAACAATTACTCGCATGTAGTCAACACGCTTTGGCATTTCAGCGCCAATGAGTTTTTCTACGGTCATATGCCATCCCATATTATTTATGGGTGATGAACAGTAGTTTAGTCGGTCAGTGATTGGTGTTATTTGATTGTATGGTCTCCGCTCCGCCAATTTCTCGAATGCGCGGTGAATATATCCCACAGTTTGTTCAGCATGTAAAATGCGTTCTCCATCCACTTTCAACACGTTTTGGAAAATACCGTGTGTTGCTGGGTGCGTTGGACCTAAATTCAGCGTAGCGATTTCGCCATCGATCGTTTCTGTGCTGACTTGGACGTTGTATTTTTTGTTTACCTCTAATTCGCTCATCTTCCAAAAAATGTATCGTTTTTATCTCTACGTGTTTCGTCTTCAAGTGCGTATTCTTTTCTCATGGGATGATAATCCATATCATCGACATTCAAAATTCTGCGTAGATCTGGATGTCCTGTAAATTGAATTCCAAAAAAATCAAAAGTTTCTCGTTCCATCCAATTTGAAGCAGAGAAAACAGGTGTCAACGAAGGAAACTCCATTTGATCTTTACTCAAGTTAGATTTAAATCTCAATCGGGTATTTTCTATCAGGTTTTGAATATGGAATACCACTTGATACTCTTGGTTTTCTTTATCAGGATAATGTGACCCTGTTAAATCAACCAAGAAATTATAGCCCAATTCAGAATTAAGATATTTTACAACTTCTAGAGCGTTATTTGCATTGATTACAATGTTGTGTTCGTTGTAAGAATCTAGAATATATTCGAGGATAAATCCTTTTGAATTCAATCCTTCTATAGTTTTATCTAAAAAAGACGATGTACTCATTTTGTAGTTTCGATGTTGTAAGTTTCTAGCATTTTACGGTATTCATCAGAATCTCTTCTTCTCAAACTTTCATTTTTTGCTAAGTGCTGAATTTTCAAAACACCCTCAATGATTTGTTCTGGCCTTGGAGGGCAACCAGGTACGTAAACGTCTACTGGAATTACGTGATCAATACCTTGAAGAACACTATAAGTATCAAATATTCCTCCGCTAGAAGCACAAGCTCCAACAGAAAGAACCCATTTAGGTTCAGCCATTTGATCGTAAACTTGTTTAAGCACAGGACCTAGTTTTTTAGAAATTGTTCCAGCTACAATCAATAAATCTGCTTGTCTTGGACTGAAAGACATACGTTCTGACCCGAAACGAGCCAAATCATAATTTGCACCCATAGTTGCCATAAACTCAATTCCACAACATGAAGTCGCAAAAGGCAATGGCCATAATGAGTTGGCTCTTGCCATTCCTATAACTTTATCTAAAGAAGTTGCGAAGAAACCTTGTCCTTCGAATCCTTCTGGTGCTTCAACTACTTTAACCATAACTATACAACAATTTTAATCGATTAACGTTCCCATTCCAGGGCGCCTTTTTTCCACACATATATGAATCCAGTCAAGAAAAATCCCACAAAAGTGACAACTGCCATGAATCCTTCCCAACCCATTTCTTTAAAATTGACTGCATAAGGGTAAAAGAATATCACTTCCACGTCAAACAAAACAAACAGGATTGCCGATAGAAAGTACTTTACCGAAACAGGAAATCTAGCATCTCCTTGAGACTCAATTCCACATTCAAAAGTTTCTATTTTTTTGACAGTCTTTTTCTTAGGACCCAAGAGCTGCGACAAAAACAAGGCTAAAACTACAAACCCAATGGAAAAACCCAATTGGATCAATATCGGAATGTAACTTTCTGGACTATTCATGACTTGCGACAAAAATAATACAACGCACTATATGAATTGTTCAATGATTGACCTTTTGTGTAAAAAAATATCCAAGTTTTATCACATTTTCGAATCACTGATGGATTTATCAGACAATTTGACTGAAATTGCATCAGATTTAAATTATGAAACAAAGAAAAATACTCGGAATTACTTCAATTTTAGCAATGGCGGTACTAACTGTTGTTCTTACCTCAAATTCCTCTGGTCCCGGAGGAAATAGAACTGGTTCACCTGGGAGTTCAGGCACCTGTACGTCTTGTCACGGGTCTAATAATAATTTAGCCTCATCATTAACTGCTGAGATATTAGATAAATCAACAAATACCGCAGTTACAGATATTATTCCATCAACTAATTACACCCTCAGAATTACTGCCAAGGGTAATTCTTCAAAAATGGGATTTCAAGCGGTAATTTTGGACGCATCAAATGCAGCCGCTGGAACTTTTGGTACTGCTCCATCTAAAACAAACGTGAGCTCATCAAAAGTTTGGGGACATACATCCCCAGGAATGTCAAACGGACAAAATGTATGGGAAATTGATTGGCAAGCTCCAAGTTCAATTACAGGAAACCTAAATATATATGCAGCATCTGTAATTTCAAATGGAAACGGTTCAGATAACGGTGACGATGTTAAAACCGCGGTTCAACAGTTGAAAGCGAATGCAAATTCAACAACAGTGCTTTCACAGACAGGCGTGAAAATATTGGGAAATCCAATTTCCAAGGGAAATGAATTGTTTATAAATCAAACGTTGAAATTAGCCGTAGTTTGGAATTTGAATGGTCAAGTTGTTTTTAAACAAACCAATTGTAACAGCTTGAATATTTCAAAATTGCAAAATGGAAATTATGTCCTTCAAGGAATTGATCAAACAGGCAATCGATTTTCTGAACAATTCTCGGTAATAGAGTAACTATTTACTTCTTTTCTCCTCTTTATTCAACGCCCTGTGAAAAGCAGAGGCGTTTTTTTTGTGTTTGTTGTAATCTGATTCGAAAATATGATAGCCTGAGAAGTCAGACTTGGCACAGAAATACAAGTAATTATGTTTTGTATAATTTAAAACAGCATCAATCGCATCTACAGAAGGGATACAAATGGGTCCAGGAGGTAAGCCTTTATGAATGTATGTGTTATAAGGCGAATTGATAAATAAGTCTTCTTTGCCCCTAACCCGCTCAGCCTTGCCTTTTGCAAATACAATTGTAGGATCAGCTTGCAATTTCATGCCTTTTCTGAATCGATTCATGTAAACACCGGCAATCTGAATATATTCAGCTTTTTTATTACTTTCTTTTTGTACCAAACTAGCGATAATAACCGCTTGTATAAGAGTTAAATCTTGACTTTTCAATTTCGAAATACGAATGCTATCCCAAAATAATTCTTGTTCTGCTTTCATTCGATCAAAGAACCCTTCTAATGATACACCCACAGATATATTGTAAGTATTGGGTACAAACAATGCTGGCCAAGTGGTGTCGTTAAAACCGTAGTTCAAAAGTAATTGTGGTGAGATCAACTCACGATGTAATTCTCCATAGTCTAATATCAATTTTGATGAAACCCTTTCACACAAACTTTCGGCCCAAATTCCTGGAATAATTACAAGATTTACGGTTTGATTTCTATTTTCTCGTAATGAGCGAATTATTTTAAATGGAGTACTGTTAGGTGGTAGAAAAAACTTGCACGGTGTGATTTTATAACCGGCTTTTTCGGCCCAAAATGACAACCCTAAAGGCATCTCAACATTAAAGTTTTGATTGAAGTAGTTATTCAAACTATCTGAATTCCAATTATTTTTAATTATAACCTCTTGGTGATTTTTATTGCTGGAAGTTTGTAAAAAAAAGATGGCAATTGTTGCCATTAATACAACACTTAACACCAAGAGAATTACCCACTTTTTGCTTTTCTTCATACTTTTACAAAACGCAAAAATCAACTTTTTTCTCAAATCAAAGAGTTTAATTTTTTGAACCGTATTTTTGCGAGGTGAAAGTAGCAATTATTGGAGCTGGTAAAATGGGTAAAACCATTGAAAGTTTATCTTCCGAAATGGGTTTTGAAGTTGTTGAGAGATATAATTCCCACAATCCGTTTTTAGAATGTTCATCTACAAATGCCGATGTAGCAATTGAATTTTCAATACCTGAGTTAGCCGTTAAACACATTTTGCATGCGCATAACTTAGGAATACCCATTGTAGTTGGAACCACAGGTTGGTATGATGAATTTGATGAAGTTAAACAACAGACCATTTCAAAAAATGGAAGCCTTTTCTACGCTTCAAATTTTTCAGTTGGGGTTAACATATTTTTTCAAATTAATGCACTACTAGCCAAATTGATGGATCAACAAACACCATATTCTGCTTCAATGCAGGAAATCCATCACACAGAAAAAAAAGATGCGCCCAGTGGAACCGCGATATCTTTAGCGAATCAAATTTGTGCCAATAATCACAACTACGATAAGTGGACAGTGCATACAAATACTTCATTAGAACCTAATGGTGCGTTATACATTGAGGCATTAAGAGAACCGCACGTACCTGGAACTCATATCGTGAAATGGGACAGTGCCATTGACTTTATTGAAATTAAACATGAAGCAAAAAGTCGATTGGGCTTTGCTCAAGGATCGGTCTATGCCGCCAAGTATTTGCTTGGTAAAAAAGGAGTTTTTTCGATGAATGATCTTCTCAAACTTTGAACATTAGCGAATTAATCAATTTTGAATTTACATTTGTAACTTATGGATAGTTTTAATCTCCAGATATTTATTGCCATTTGGACGGCAGCCTTTATTCTTACTCGTTTAGGACTTTCAAGAATGTTTAAGCTTGCAGGGTTAAACCCACTGTTGGCATGGATTCCTATCCTGAACTGGTGGTTTTGGATCAAATTAGTTGACCGACCAAAATGGTATATGTTGGGGATGGTTATACCGGGTTTAAATATTCTATTTAGTTTCAATATAAAACTTGACTTACTCAGAAGCTTTGGAAAGAATACATTCTGGGAACAATTTGCGGGTATTGTTTTGACTTTTGCGTACTTCCCTTATTTATTGTTTGATAAAAACTTAGCCTTTGTAGGTTCTGCTGGAAATAAAGATTGGAGAACCGAGAATCTTAAAAAATCATCTGGCGGACGTGAGTGGGCAGACGCCCTATTGTTTGCTGCTTATGTTGCTGGCGGAATGCGGGCTTTATTTTTTGATTTGTATCAAATTCCAACTCCTTCTATGGAGTCTAATTTGATGGTGGGTGATTATTTAGTGGTATCTAGAACCAACATTGGAATGAGAATACCATTAACCCCTGTCTCTGTGCCAGTTTTAGCTCCTAAAGAAATTATGGGACTAAAAGCATATTCGGAATTGGTTGAATTTCCATACATGAGATTGCCTGGTTGGTACAAAATCAAAAATAATGATGTAATCGTATTCAACTGGCCAGCTGATGCAGGATTTCCAATTGATAAGAAAGATAATTACGTAAAGCGTTGCATAGGAATTCCGGGCGATTCTATTTATATTAAAGATGCTGTGGTTTATGTGAATGGAAAAGCACTTCCAGCTGTAAAAAAGCAACAAAAGAGGTACTTATTATTGATGAATGAGTTCATTTCACAAGACTTTTTAGTTAATAACGACTTAGGAGATTACACTATTCCATACAGAGTAGCACCTGAAATATTGGAATCCACCAAAAAACAAGGTGAAATGTTGATTCCTTACCACATTTATACATGGCCTGAAAATGCCGATAAAATTAGAAATGTTAAGAGTGTACGCGGTTTATTTGAAGATATCATTGATGAGGGTTATAACCGTCATTTATTCCCCGACACCATGAATACGGCTTATTTGAAACACAACTGGGATTTGAACAACTATGGGCCATTCTACCTTCCTAAAAGAGGCGATAAAATTCGTTTGACAAAAGGCAATTGGGATTGGTTCAAAGCGGCTATAAATGTTTACGAAAAAGCGGACATCAGCGAACAGGATGGCCGTTTTTATAAAAATGGAGGTTCAGTTGAAATTACAGAATACACCTTTAAATACGGATATTATTGGATGATGGGAGATAATCGTTACAATAGTTATGATTCTAGAATGTGGGGTTATGTGCCCGAAGATCACATTTTAGGGAAACCATTGTTTACTTTCTTCTCTTTGAGAAAAGTGATTGGTATTAATGACATTGGAGAGCCTCTCATTGAAGGAAATAATATGATTTACGAAACAAAAGCGAAGAGCGAAAATTCAATGAGCTTTATTCGCTGGGATCGTATTTTCAGAAAGATTGAATGATGATAGTTTATCCATCATCTTAGTGTATTATCTCTTTGATCGTAGAAATTCCATCTAATTCCAAATCCTAAGTAGTTTCTGGTATAAGCATTGAAGCCAACATTCTTCATTAATTGATAGTTTAATTCAATGCTTCCACCTGGAAACAAATAATATCTAGCGGTTATTTGAGCTTGTATTATTGATTGCTTGGCGCCCTGAAGCATCATCGCATTTTGTCGATCATAGGCTGTTCTATATGATTTAAATAAACTTCCCCCAAAATTCAATCCAGCGGTGTCCTGCCCTTTCTGAGCAAAAATACCCACGCATTTAAGTTCCAACTTTTGGACTTTAGCGGGTACCCAAAATGCACGCAATGCAAATTCTCTAAAATTACTTTCTAAAGGATGTGCCAAGGCATGACTAAAATGACTGTAATAACTGCTACTAAAGTGTGAATATGTATGTGGACGAACTCTATTATATTCCAATTGCACATATGCTTGGTCTTTTATTTGAGTTTTACGAGAATTCGTAGAATAATATATGCCCAATTGTTGACCGAATTTATTGCCGTAATAATTCTTTTGATTAATCACTTTTCCCATGGTAAATTCATCTAGAAGAAGTTGACCATATACCAACCAATGATTTTTAGGGGTCCATTTAAAATCAAATGCAAGCATGGCATTATCTGGGGAACCTAAATCTCTTTCAACTGACCTATACAAAATAATAGGATTAAAGTAATTAGCATCAAATTGGTTATTAGTACGAGAGTGAATAATCATCTCCGAAAAACCGACTTCGAAATTCAATTTTTTAAATTCCAATGAGCCCCTGTGCATAGCAAGGAATTTTTTATTAAGCACTCCAAAAGTGTCTTCCGTCATATCTCGTGCCAACTCTTTAAATAGGTTTTGATATTTGAATGGACCCAAAGAGTAATTTACTTGTAGAAATAAACTTGGGGGTGCGAAATTGCTTAATATTAAACTCCGAAATCCAGATCCTACAAATGGTCTATCATGCCCGAAAGTAGTTGATATTTGATAGGAATTTTTCTTTTCAATTATTTTCGCTTGAATATAACCGGTTGCATAAAAATTCGATACTAATCCATTTTCTGTTCTTTGATAATACGTAATACCTTGATAAACCTTGTTTTGTGTGTAGAAATCATCTAGATTTTTGGTGTAGTTGTGTTGATAATCAAAAACTTGAGAGTGTAAAGTTATTTTATCTGAGAATTGTGCTTGAATTTCAACACCTCTCCCATTAACAAGCGCAGTATCAAAAATTCTTCCCATATTGGGACTGGATAGTAAGTCTAATATAGGGTTGATGACAACATAATCTTGCTTATCAGTTGATTCCCAAGAGTAAGCTCTATTGGGACTAGCGAAGAAATGTTCACCTAATTTTTGGGTCAATTTCCAATTTCCGAAACCTTGTCTGGTATTACCAAAATATTCAGGACTATTCCATTCAACGAAATTGTATTCTTTATTTGAAAATGACTTTGAATTTATCAAAGTGTCATATGGTATTTTCCCAGACAATTTTGACATTAATTCAGGTGTTTGTCTATGAAATCGCATGGAATTAAATTCCTCTAAGTTCGAAGAAATCAAACGATCTTCAAGAATTGAATGTGCCTTAATTACTCGATACTGCGCATATAAACTCTGGCTCATTGTCGCAGCAACAATGGCAAGATGTCTTAAATTAGTCATTCAAAATTTACCGCAACTGATTTACCTACAATGTTTCCTGAAAAATTACTTAATTCAAATTCATGGTAAGGTTCAAGTTCATTTATTTCTTCTGGGGATATCAAATCAAGGTGGCTTAATAATTCTTGAGCAACCTGATACTGTGGACCCATTTTGCCATCATCAATTTTGATGGATATGCCAAGATTCTTCTGTTTGTCTGCAATACAATAGACCCCATCCGCTCCTGTTTTACCAATAATTCTGCCTTGAGTGATTTTGATTAAATCCGTACAATATCTATTTGTACCAGCCAACATTTCAGGAAATTCTGAGCAAGCTTTAACAATAAGTGCTGCTGCATTTTTATATTCTTCTGGGATATGAGAAGAAGGACTTATAAGATTTTTAAATGCAATGGCCTGATTTAAAACAGGCATTGCAAAAGTTGGCGCGCTACAACCATCCATACCACACTTTAATTCGTCCTCAGGAAACTCATAGAAAATCGATACCACTTTTTTAATCTCCTTTTGAAGTTCAGAGTTATCAGCAATATACTCATCAAAATTCAATCCTTTGAAAGTGCAATAAGCTAGAAAACCAGCATGCTTACCACTACAGTTATTATGTAATTGTCTTGGTTTTAAATCATTTTTAATAAGTTGATGTAAATCTGATTTTAAAGTAGGCGCTTGAGTTCCGCATTTTAGATTTGACTCAGAAAGTCCAATTTTCTGTAATATAGTATCAACTACTACCATGTGCATTTGTTCCCCATTGTGAGATCCGCACATAACGGCAAGTTCTTGAAGAGTAAAATTGTAATGATTAAATGCACCTGAAACAATCAGTGGAATATGCTGAAATAGTTTCATCGCACTGCGTGGATAACAAACTTGTGTTACATCACCTCTCGAAAATACAATTTCATTTGTGCTATTTACTACGCAAACTACTCCGCGGTGAAAACTCTCATTCACCTCACCTCTATGTAATTCTACTAAAATGGGATTCATAATTTGTTTTGGGCCAATAGAAACAAAACCGACATTCTGACTGCAACTCCATTTTCTACTTGTTGAAGAATGATGCTGTGTTCACTATCAGCAATATCGCTGCTAATTTCAACTCCACGATTTATAGGTCCAGGGTGCATGATAGTAATTTCTTTATCTAATCTATTTAAACGATTCAGATCCAAGCCATACAACGTTGAATATTCTCTCAGTGAAGGAAAGAAACGTTGATCTTGTCGTTCAAGTTGAATTCGCAACATATTTGCTACATCACACCATTTAAGGGCTTCATCGAGATTATGCGATATTTTAACACCTAATTTATCAATATGTTTGGGAATCAAAGTAGCTGGACCGCATACCATCACCTCAGCACCAAGTAATTGTAAACAATAAATATTACTAAGTGCCACTCTTGAATGTTTGATATCGCCAACAATTACTATTTTTTTACCTGAGACATCTCCTAATTTTTGCTTGATTGAGAATGCGTCTAATAAAGCTTGAGTTGGATGTTCATGAGTGCCATCTCCAGCATTTACAATTTGAGCGTTAATATGTTTAGATAGAAACAAACAAGCACCCGGAGCTGGATGTCGCATTACAACCATATCAACCTTCATTGATAAAATATTATTAACGGTATCGATGAGAGTTTCTCCTTTTTTTACGCTTGATGATGAAGAGGAAAAATTGATAATATCAGCGCCTAATCTTTTCTCAGCAAGTTCAAATGAGACCCTGGTTCTTGTAGAATTTTCAAAGAATAAATTGGCAATGGTGATATCTCTAAGCGCAGGTGTTTTTTTTACTGGCGCCTGTAATAACTCCGAAAAATTGGTGGCTGTATCTAAAATGGTTTCAATTTGACCTTTTTCTAAGCCTTTGATACCAAGTAAATGATGCACATTTTTACTCATGTTCTTTATTTTCTAAAAGCCAAACTTGTACTTCATTTGAAGCCTCCCATTCCACTCTAACGTAGTTATTTGTATTTCTACTATCAACAAGTACTCCGTAATAATCTGGTTTTATCGGTAATTCGCGTTCAAATAATCGCTCTACTAAAACCAACAATTCAATTCTTTTAGGCCTACCAAAACTCATAACTGCATCAATGGCCGAACGAACGCTTCTTCCCGTGAACAAAACGTCATCAACAATAATGATGTTTAGATTTTCGGTTGAAAAGTCAATTTTAGACGGTTTTGGAATGTGGATTTCACCTCTTCCAATATCATCCCTAAAAAACGTGTGATCTAATTGACCGTATTTAATGTTGTGACCTATCAAATTTTCAATTTCTTGTCTTAACGCATTTGCCAATTCTATTCCTCTTGGTTGAAGACCTATAATAGCAGTATCATCAAAAGACTGATGTTTTTCAATCAATTCTAATGCAAATCGTTTCAAGATCAATTTAGTATGATCCAAACTGAGCAATATTTTACCTTTATTGGGCATTGTTTGACATTTCTAAAACAGTATCAAATTCTTGAGGTGTTAATTTAATTACAGATAGCCTAGGTTGTTTTAACAATCCCATTTGAGATAGTCTTTCATCTGATTTCATCTGGCTCAATGTAACCGTATTCTTCAATTTAGAATGTGGCCTAACTTCTACAACCACCCATTGCGGGTCAGATGTTGTAGGATCTTGATATGATTCTTTTATTACTTCTGCAATTCCAACTACTTCTTTTCCCTCATTTGAATGATAAAAAAGACAAAGGTCGCCAAATTTCATTTCGCGCAGATTGTTTCGAGCTTGGTAATTTCTTACCCCATCCCAAAAAGTTTGCTGATCTTTTTCAAACTGTTCCCAACTGTATTTAAAGGGCTCTGACTTGATCAACCAATAGTTCATTAATGCAAATTTAAACAAATTCGGTTCACTTATATAATTCTTGAATCTTTATCGAAACATTGATAATTATTGTGTCAATTTATTGATAATTAATTTGACATTTAAGAGAAAAGCATTAATTTCACGGCATGATGTATTTGAAAGAAAATATCAAATTATTGAGAAAAAGAAAAAAACGGAGTCAAGAAGAAGTTGCTGCTAGTTTAGGTATTACTCGTTCTGCCTATAACAGCTACGAAAATGGTGTCGCTGAACCAGGTATAAACATCTTAATAAAATTTTCTGATTTTTTTCAAATCAACATAGATAAACTTATTCGTGTTGATCTTAATGAAATTCCAGAAAATCATTTAACACAACTTGAAAAAGGATTTGATTTGGATATTACAGGTACGCGATTGCGGATTTTAGCCACTTCAGTGAGTCTTGACAATGAGGAGAACATAGAACTGGTGCCAATAAAAGCAAAAGCTGGATATACCACGGGATATGCTGACCCTAATTATATTAAGGTATTACCTGCATTTAATCTTCCTTTTTTATCACCTAATAAAAAGTATAGAACCTTTCCAATTTCGGGTGATAGTATGCCACCAGTGGTTGATGGTGCATTCGTTACGGGAGAATACTTACAAGATTGGAATATGGTCAGAAATGGACATCCATATATTGTGGTATCAAAAGATGAGGGCATTGTATTCAAAATTCTTTACAATCGTATAGAGGAAGATGGTACATTTCTTTTATGCAGCACCAATTCTTTATACCAGCCATATCCGCTCAAAGTCCAAGATATCTTAGAAATTTGGAAATTTGTGAACTATATCAATCCCAAATTCGAAGAACCACAACAAAGTGACAATGATAATGTTGGGCCAACTTTACGCATGATACAAAGGGAAATTGGCTTTATTAAAGATAAAGTGAAGAATATTGAAGATAAAATTTGACAAACTCTCATTAACATTTTGGGTTGTCCTTATTATCTTCGCAGCCGAAGAAATCATTTTCTATGAAATTCAACAAAGAAACATATTTGGAGTGGTACAGATCCATGCTATTGATTCGTCGATTTGAAGAGAAGTCAGCACAGTTGTACGGACAACAAAAAATAAAAGGATTTTGTCATCTTTATATTGGTCAAGAAGCTCTCGTTGCTGGTATGATGTCAGCAATTACAAAAGATGATAAAGTTATTACTGCTTATCGTGACCACGGACATGCATTAGCCATGGGTGTTTCCGCAAATGAAGTGATGGCTGAATTGTACGGTAAAGCTACAGGTTGTTCAGGTGGAAAAGGTGGAAGTATGCATATGTTTTCAAAAGAGCATAACTTTTTTGGTGGACATGGAATAGTTGGAGCTCAAATACCTATGGGTGCTGGTTTAGCTTTGGCTGAACAATATCAAGGAACCCAAAATATCAGTTTAACATTTTTCGGTGATGGCGCAGCTAGACAAGGAGCCTTACATGAAACCTTTAATATGGCTATGCTTTGGAAGTTACCTGCTATTTTTATTTGTGAAAATAATGAATATGCAATGGGAACTAGTGTTGCGAGGACCACAAATATGTTAGACATTTACAAAATTGGTCTTGCCTATGATATGCCTAGTTTTCAAGTTGATGGCATGAAGTGTGAGACTGTACATGAAGCCATCGCTGAAGCTGCTGATAGAGCAAGACGCGGTGATGGTCCAACATTCTTGGAAATAAAAACATACAGATATAGAGGCCATTCGATGAGTGATCCTGCAACTTACCGCACAAAAGAAGAACTAGCTGAGTACAAGGAAAAAGATCCGATTGAAACAACTAAGTCAACTATTTTGAAGAAAAAATATGCGACAGAGGCTGAGTTAGATGCTATGGAAGAGGAGCTTGTTAAACTCGTTCAAGAGAGTGTTGAATTCGCTGAATCTTCGCCTTATCCAGATGCCTCAAAGTTATTTACTGAGGTATATGTAGAAAATGATTATCCTTTCATAATGGACTAATTGTCCAAACTTAAATCAATTATAGTATATTCGCCCCCTTATTATGGACATTAGACATTCTTGGAACGCATTCAAAACTGAGTTTTCAGATAAATACGCGAACAACAAAAGAAATTACAACATAATCGGATTATCTGTTGTTGCTGTGGTTGGTGGGATTTTATTCTACACTCTTAGTTACAAACCAACACAGGAAATAAAGGCCGCAGAAAAATTTGCACCTATGTATTATTACTTTAAGTCAGATTCAACCTCAATTGTCTTAAAAGGTGATGCAAAAAGAAATATATGGTCAGCAACAAGAATTGCTGATGAGTTTGGATCTACTGTGAAAGGAAGAGAAGCTGCATTGTGCGCATCAATTGCTTTGATGAAAGATAAAAAGTTTGAAGAAGCATTAAAGTATCTTGGAAAAACAAAAGCAAACGATAAAATCTTAAGTGCCTCTATTATAGCAATGAAAGCAGTATGTAATGCTGAATTGGGTGATATTAAAGAAGCAGCAAGTCTTTATGAGCAGGCTGCTAGAATCGATGAGAACGACTTCTCTGCTATGTACTTGAAGAAAGCAGGTATCCATTATGAAATGACTGAAGATTTCAGCAGCGCATTAAGTTGTTACCAGGAAATTGCACAAAAATATTCAACTTCATCAGAAGGTACTGATATTGAAAAATATATCGGTAAGATGAAAGCCAAATTAGGCGAATTCAATCCATAAGTCCAGTTTTGTGTCGAACGCCGGATTCCATTATTCTCCACCTACTCCATCAGATATTCCATTTAACAACCTTAAAATTGGGGTAGTTACTTCAATATGGAATAAACATATTACTCATGCCTTGAAACATGGATGTATGTCTGAATTAGTTGATCTTGGTTTTTCAATGGAACAAATTGTACAGTGTGATGTTCCTGGGGCATTTGAATTGCCGTTAGGAGCTCAAAAATTATTTGAACTTGCGCAAGTCGATGCAGTAATTTGCTTAGGTGCAGTAATTAAAGGTGATACCCCACATTTTGATTTTGTTTGTCAAGGAGCCACTGATGGTATTATGAATGTTGGTTTAAAATATAGTAAGCCGTGTATTTACGGTTTGATTACTACATTAACGGAGCAACAAGCTTTAGATCGGATTGGTGGTAGTCATGGACACAAAGGCAAAGAGGCTGCTCAAACGGCAGTTCATATGCTTACAGAATTCTACACGTTATAAAAAAATTCATTCCTATTGAATATGTTTACTGAAAATTATCACGAGCAATTGAGCGAGGCTGAGAAACTGATTCACAGTCAAGAAGAGTCTAGTACTTTTCGAGACCAATACAGTAAACTTAGCAAAGAAGAAATTATCAAAGAAGCAGAATCTCTTATTCAGACTGCTGATGTGAAAGCTTCTTATCAGAAATTGCTAGAACTAAAATCAATTTTTGAAGCACTTGTTTCTGCAGAGAAACCAGCCCAAATTAAAGCTTGGATTGATTCAGGAAATGATGTCCGTGAATTTGTTCCTCCACAAGATGAACTCAAAACTAAATTACTAGACATATTCAATCAATTTCAAAAACTACGAGAAGAAGAAAAAAAACGTGCTGAGGAAGAGAAATTGGCAAATTTGGTTAAGAAGAAAGCCATATTAGATAAAATAAAGACTTTAGTTGAGAGCGAAGAAACTGAGGCTAGCCTTGGACATATTCGTGAATGTATGCGAGAATGGAGAGAGATCAGGATTATACCTAAAGAATTTCAAGACGAAGTTTCTTCTCAATACAAAGCATTGATTGATAGGTTTTATGATAACCTTACAATTTACAATGAACTTAAGGATTTGGATAGAGAAAAAAACCTCGAGATTAAAATAGAATTGATTAAAAAGGTTGAAGCTCTAAAAAATGAACAAAATATCCGAAAGTCTTATATTGCTCTGCATAAATACCATGAAGATTGGAAAAATGCTGGGCCAGTAAGAAAAGATATTTCTGAAGAAATTTGGTCTAGATTTAAAGGCGCTAGTGATGAAATTTTAAACGCCATCAAGGCTGTTCAAAATGAATTGGATGAAAAAAGGAAAGCCAATTTAGAAAAGAAAGTAGTTCTTATTGAAAAAGCCGAAGCGGCGATTTCAGTTTGGCCAGTAAACAATAAAGATTGGCAAAAATTAGGCACTGAATTAGATCAATTATTTGAAGAATGGAAAAAAATTGGTCCTGTTCCTACAGCTTTAAACGAGGAAACCTGGAATAAATTCCAAACCGCTAGAAACTCGTATTATTCTGAAAGAAAGTTATTCTTTAAAGAATTACAATCCAATAAGAAAGATAATCTTAAATTGAAACTTGAGCTTTGCGAAAAAGCTGAAAGTTTAAAGGATGCATCTGAATTCAATAAAACAGCTGATAAATTCCAAAGTCTCCAAGAAGAGTGGAAAAAGATTGGTCCCGTTCCTGAAGAACAAAATGAACTAATTTGGAAGCGATTTAGAGCTGCATTTGATCATTTTTATCAACGAAGAAATCAGTGGTTTGATGAGAGAAAATCTCAAGAATCAGGTGCAGTGCAAGCAAGAGAAGCTGTTGTTAAAAAACTTGAAGGTTTAATTGCACATGCTGAAAAGAATTTTACTTTCGCCGATTTAAAACAAATTCAGACCGAATGGAATAACAGTGGTTTTGTTTCAGGAAAAAGATTTCATTCTTTAAATACAAAGTTTCAAAATCTAATCGACCCTTTGTTTCAATCTTTGCGAGAGCAAAACAATGAAGACCGTAAAAAAACAATGTCAGATTATGTTGAGAACCTCAATCAATCTGCTGATGGTAAGTCAAAGTTAAAATCTGAACAAAGAAGATTAAAAGAAACTATCAAGAAACTAGAGGAAGAAATTTCAACTATTGACAATAATAAGTCTTTCTTTGCTTTATCGAAAAATGCCGATGCTGTTTTAAAACAGTTTGATGATAAAATCAACAAATTGAATCAGCAAAAAGATAGATTAAAAACTGAATTAGGAATAGTAGAGAAAGCACTCTAATATGATTAACCGAATCGGCAAGTGGTTCGATTACTTATCTTATTTATTGTATTCAACCAATAGACATGGAGTTCATTCTCCATTTGTTTATGAATTCGTTGACAAGGTCTTGTATAATAGTGCCTCATCAAAAAATGAATTCTTGGAATATCAGCGAACGTTGATGGTTCAAAGTAAAAGTACAGGCTTTGATGGTGTTTCTTTGTCTGAATATGTAAATATTTACACCTTACCATCGAAGTATTGTGAATTACTTCAACGTATAGTACTTTTCTATGATATTAAACTAGTAAGTGAAATAGGACCTTCAACAGGCATAGAATTTAATTACTTACGATATTTGATCGCTACTGATTTAGCGCCTGGTCTTAAGTTGATTTCAACTGATAAGTTAGAACCTTATTCTTCTCTTTTCAATAAAAGTCAAAGAGAGTTTAATAAAGTATTTCCCCAAAAAACCGAACATGAAGAAGTTCTAAATAATGAATGCCTTACATCTGGTGATTTAACAAAAAAGCTGTTATTATTTCATAGATTAGATAGAGATTCTGATTTTTGGAATTCACTTGAGAGTGAATTATTGGATTCAAACAATCAAGATTTCTTTGTTTTTACACACCCCTATCACAATGGGAATTCACGATTAAACTGGCAACGAATTATAAATCACCCAGATTTTCACGTTACCATTGATTGCTATTATTTGGGAATTGCAATGAAACGTACACACCAAATTAAAGAACATTTTCAACTTAGATACTGAAAGATACTATACATTTGAATTATGTCAGAACTACCCTTTTACGAACACAAAATTAGAGTTAGATATCACGAATGTGATCGGATGGGTTTTTTACACCATAGTGTATATGCTGTTTACTTCGAAGAAGCGCGAACTGAAATATTAAGATCGCGTGGCATTACTTATAAAGAAATGGAGGACGAAGGAATCATTATGCCGGTAAGGTCAATGAAGTTTTTATTCAAAAAAGCAGCTATTTATGATGATCTTCTTACTGTTCGTGTTTCCATTTTAGGTGAGCCAAAGGTTAGAATGACATTCAAATATGAGATTTATAATGAAAATGGAGATTTTTTGTCAGATGCCGAAACCGAATTATTTTTTGTTAATAAATCAAATATGAGACCGATGGCTCTTCCTGAGAAATTCTTGAACAAAATGTATTGATTCCAATGAAATCAGAAACCCCTCAGAAACAAGAATTGATTGAAGAAATTTCAACCGATAAGGAGCATTTCCTTGCTCGGAAATTAAGGGAATATCTTCAAAAGAAAACAATTCGAGGTTTTAAGGGATTGTCATTTTATGAGGTTGGCAGATATTTTTTAAGATCCATTTTCATGGAGAATATTAGCCTTAGTGCTTCATCACTAAGTTTTAATTTCTTTTTGGCGCTTTTCCCTGCCCTACTTTTTTTACTGACTTTGATTGCCTATTTACCCTTTCATGGAATGAAGACTCAATTAATAGAGCAATTATCTTTGATACTTCCAGAGCGTACCTATGAGGAAATTAGTCAAACCATTCTCGAAATTTTAAGAAAACAAAATTCGAGTTTATTGTCTTTTGGATTTTTGTTAACCATTTATTTTGCGTCCAATGCATTCCATATTCTTATCAATACATTCAATCGACGTTTAGCTGGAACTGATATGCGTGCCAAACAGAATTGGTTTGTAATCAGGGCAAGGGCTATATTTTTAACATTCTTATTAACTGTTCTAATTATTATCTTCTTAGCGATTGTTACAGTTTCAGTTCAAATTGAAACTTTTATGATTGAAAACGACTGGCCTCTGGTGAGTTTGTACAGTTTTTTGATTGTATTAATTGAATATTTATTAGTTGCAGCGGTTTTTGTCTTCACTATTTCTTCCATTTATTACTTCGCTCCATCTAAAACAGAACGTTGGACGTTTTTTTCTATAGGTGCCCTTTTAGCCGGTGCGTTATCCATAATTGCCACCTTCGGTTTCACCTTATACGTAAATAATTTTGATAGTTACAATAAGGTTTACGGTTCAATTGGGGCAATCATTGCATTGATGGTATTGATTTATATCAACACGTTCTCTATGATTATTGGATTTGAACTGAATACAAGTATTGATAAGGCTGAAATTGCGCGAGTTCGAATCAAGAAGAAACAAATATCTTCTCAGCAACTACCTTCTGATAATATTCGTTAACCTTTCCCAATAACTCATTACGTTGCAGAAATACTTCGTTCTTGAGTACAGGATTATCCACTTTTATATATAAGGTCTTTGACTTTAAAGTTATATCGGTTGTGTATTTTGCAATTAACTTGCCCACTATCTGTTCCCAATCTTTTTCAATACTCATTTCATCCAGCTTGGAATCAAGATGATAACGCTTATACATAGCTTGAATCACAGAACTGATGTGGTTGTCTTTTTTTTCTTTTTTCATTTTTAACTTTGGACGTTTTTAAGTTTACTG